>Ga0247840_10000792_pt1 | contig 64558 bp, 59 predicted proteins | sample LaCruzMarch2015__FD_192404 | JGI IMG/M metagenome (GOLD analysis project Ga0247840, IMG submission 192404) | Freshwater microbial communities from meromictic Lake La Cruz, Castile-La Mancha, Spain - LaCruzMarch2015_17m | ecosystem: Environmental > Aquatic > Freshwater > Lake | place: Spain... | reverse complement strand
GCACGGCGCGGATTCCGGTCGCCGGCAACCACCGGCGCCGGTCATCGCTTGCCTGGCGACCGCGATACCGGCGCGAGGACTGGTTCGACCACCCTCCCGGCACCCGCCAGGGCGTCCCGTTGCCCCCTGGTGAGGTCAAACCCACTTCGCAACGGCCAACGCCAGCGCCGACCGGTGCCGACGACGCCCGATGTCAGCTGGCGGCAGGGTTATGCTTCAGGGCTGCCGGGTGCCCATCATTCCGATCCAATCCCTATCTGAGAACAGGAGAAACGCATGACCAGCCACGCGATCGACGATAACCCGGCCGCCGTCGCCGAGCCGACGGCCCCCGAGCCCATCAACGTCAGCCAGGCCACCGTCAAGGCGAACCGGGTGGTGACCCGCTATGTCCTCGGCACTATCGCCGCGGCGGTGATCCCTTTCCCCCTGGCGGACTTGGCGGTGGTGTCCGGTGTGCAGCTCAAGATGCTGCACAGTCTGTCCAACACCTTCGGGATCCCCTTCCGCAAAGAGTGGGGCAAGGCGGCCGTGAGCAGTCTCATCGGGGGTGCACTGCCGGTGGCATCCACACCGCTGCTGCTGAGCAGCCTGGCAAAGTTGATCCCGGTCGGGGGGCAGATCGTGGGGCTGGGCACCCAGGCGGTGCTTAACGGCGCGACGACTTACGCCCTGGGTAAAGTATTCATCCAGCACTTCGCCTCGGGCGGAACCTTCCTCACCTTCGATCCGGAGAAGGTCCGGGCCTACTTCGAGGAGCAGGTGGAAGAAGGCAAGAAGGTCGCGGCCAAGCTGAGGGACAGCGATCAGACCAGGGAAACCGGCAGCCCGACCTGAGATGCGTGCGGGCCAAGTCCACCGTCCCGGCCCGCGTGGCCGGGACGGGCCGATGCCCTTGCAGGTCCGGCCGGCAGCGGATCGCGCGCCGCACTTCATCCATATGCCGATCGATCATTAGGTGCCATGTCCGGTATCGCCCCAGAGATTGTCCGCGCGCACGACAGCGTCCGCGGGTCGCCGCCGCGGCCCGACCGGATGGCGACCGCGAATCGCATCGTCAACGCCTATGTGGTCGGCAATATGGCGGGCAGCGCAATTCAGATTCCGGTCCCGCTCCTTGATCTCGCGGTCTCCGCCGGAGTCCAGTTGGTGATGCTGCACGCACTGGCGGACACGTTCGAGGTTCCGTTTGAACAGACCTGGGTCGTCGGGGCGGTCGGCAGCCTCATCGGCAGCGCGCTCCCGACCGCGGCCGCGCCTTTGGTGTTGAGCAGTCTGGCGCGGGTGATCCCGGTGGGGACTTTCGTGAATCTGGGCACTGCGGCCATACTCATCGGCGCCTCCACCTATGCCTTGGGCCAAGTGTTCATCAGCCATTTCAGCCGCGGTGGGACCTTCAGCGACTTTGTACCGCGGCGCGCCCGCGCGGAGTATGAACGCGCGTTCGCGCGGGGAAAGCAGATTGCCGCCGCGTTGCGCGCAGACCCCGCGCTCGGCTGATGGCCGCCGCGTGACGACCCGGGGGGGGACCTCTACACCGCGGGGGTGCCGCGGCTCAACCGCGCAATCCACCATGACGCTCCGGCAGTGCTTCGGAACGGGGTTGCCGGCGATGGCGCTGGTCATGGCCATGGCCGGACTGGGGCTCAGCGGCTGCGGGGAGTCCGCACCGGGGACGGTCTCCCGGCACGGCGCCGCGCTGGCCGATGGGGTGCTGATCGGGGTCTCCTGGCCCGGCAATGAGGGCGGCTTCGTGGACGGGGTGCGGCTCGCGGTGGATGAGATCAACCAGACCAGCGGGTTACGCGGTCAGCCGGTGCGGGTCCTGATCGACAGCCGCGAGGGCGCAATGCAGCGTCGCCGCGGACCCGCGGCAGGGACCGCTGCCCGTGACCGGGACCTCGCCCGGCACATCGCCCAGGACTTGTCCAGGCACGGGGTCATGGCAGTCGTGGGTCACTCCGACCCAGCCATTGCCATCCCGGCCGCGGCCATTTATCAGCACCACGGGGTCCTGTATCTCGCGCCCAACACCAGCCAGTTATCCCTAACCGCTTTCGGCTTCGACCTGGTCTTCCGCATGCAACCGGACCACGCCCTGCTGGCCCGAACGATCGCCGATTACTTCGGGACCAAGGGGTACCAACGCATCGCGGTGGTGCAAGAGCGCAGCGACACGGCCCACGAGTTGTCCGGGCTCTTGGTCCAGGCGGGCGCCGGGCACCCCGGCATCCGCACGGCGGCCACCATGACCTTCGCGCCCGGGGCCGGCGATCCCGACATCCGCCGCCTGGCCGTGGATGTCGCCCGCCTGGATCATCCGGACGCGGTCTTTCTGGCGGCCAACTGCACCGACTCCCTGCGCATCGTCCGGGAGCTGCGCCACCGCGGGGTCACGGCGCCGGTCTATGGCGGCCAGGATCTGGACACCGACACCTTCTGGAGCGCATTGCAGCAGTGGCGCCTGGCGACGGGGGCCCCCGCCGGGTTCGCGGTGCCGACCGTCGCCGACTTCCGGTCCGGCGTCGCCCTGCGTTTCGCCCAGGCCCATACCAACACCTACGGACGGGCACCGCAGCGGTTGTCGGCCCTGGGATACGATTCGGTTAAACTGGTGGTGCAAGGCCTGATCCTGGCCAAGGCCGGGGTGCTCGGAGAGGCTGCCGCAACACCGCTGCATCTAGCCGATGAACTACGCTATATGCAGGGCTGTGTCGGCGCCGCCGGCAGTTATCACTTTTTTGACGACGGTAATCTGCGCGCCAAGACCATGTTCATCAAGGCGCTGGCCAGGGAGCCATCCGCGCTGCCCGGCGCTCGCGAGGCCGCGCGCCCGCGGGCTGAGCCGGACGCGCTCAATTTCAGTTTTACGACGATCCGCGCCGAGGCGGACCTGGGCCTGCCGGAGTGCGGTGATCTGAATCAGCACAGCGGCCCTTGGGCGGACCAACCAGCGCACGAGGAGAGACCGTGATGACAGTAACCTGCCCAGGCCGCGACGGCCTATCCCTGCACCCGGCCCGCGGATGCGCCGGAACAGACCGCCAACCAGGCCGGCGGCATGGCTGAATCGTCCGCGGTCTACCCGTCCGGGCGCATTCTGCTGGTCGATGACGACCCGTTCAGCATCAGTGTGGCCGGGTCCATTCTGCTGCGCGAGGGCTATCAGGTGCAGGCGGCGCAGAGCGGCGAGTGCGGATTGGAAATGGCAGCCCGCGAGGACCCGGACCTGATCCTGCTCGACGTGGCCCTGCCCGGACTGGACGGCTATGACGTCTGCCGCCGGTTGCGGGCGGCCCCGCACACCCGCCACATCCCGGTGGTCTTCCTGTCGGCCCGCGCCGAGGCCCGCGACCTGGTGTTCGGACTGGGCTGCGGGGCCGTGGACTATGTGACCAAACCCTTCGAGGCGGCGGTCCTGGTGGCACGGGTCCGCACCCATGCGGCGGTCAGCCGGTATGTCCGCAACCTGCTCTGCGAGGTGGACCTGCGCAGCCGCGGCCTGGAGGCGGCGGTCGCGCAACTGCGCGACCTCACGGCGGAGATGGCCCTGACCGCGGAGCGCGAGCGCCAGCAATTGGCCATCGGGCTGCACGACAGCACACTCCAGCAACTTGCCGCCGCGCGCATGCTGATGGAGCGGACCCACGGCGACGCCGCCGACGAGTGGCCGGGAAACCGGGACAAGGCGGTCGCCCTGGTGGCCGAGGCCATCCAGGGGCTGCGCACCCTGCTGTTCGAGTTGAGCCCGCCGGTGCTCTACGAGCTCGGGCTCACCGCCGGCCTGGAGTGGCTGGCCGACCACGCCCAGCGCCGCTGGCAACTGCCCTTCGTGCTGCGGACCGACGGTGACTTTTCCAGGGTCTCCCAGGACCTGGCGGTGCTCCTGTTCCAGGCCACCCGCGAGCTGGTGGTGAATGCCGCCAAGCACGCGCACGCCGGGTCCGGACTCATCATCGCCCGCTCACACGAGGGTCTGCTGCGGATCGTGGTGGCTGATGACGGGATCGGCATTCCGCCGGGCCGACACGCGGTGCCGTCCAGTCAGGGGGGCGGCTTCGGACTCTTCAGTATCCGTCAGCGCCTGGATCGCCTAGGCGGCCGGATGGCGATCGACACCGGTCCCGAAGGGACGCGGATCACCCTGGAGGTGGGTGTCGACGCCGCGGGACCGGGGAAGGCGCCGTGCGGGTCCTGATCGCCGATGATCACACGCTGGTCCGCCAGGGATTCGTGGCGCTGCTCGCGCGCGAGCCGGACATCGAGGTGGTGGCCGAGGCCGCCGATGGTCATGAAGCGGTGCGTCTGGTCGCGGAGTTGCTCCCCGACGTCGCGATCCTGGACGTGGGGATGCCCGTCCTCAACGGCATCGCCGCGGCGGTTCGCATTCGCGCCTGCGCACCGCAGACACGGGTGTTGGCCATCTCGGTACACGCGGACGGGCGCTATGTCCGGCAGATGGTGGACGCGGGCGCCAGCGGTTATCTCCTCAAGGACGTCGCCAGCGGCGAGATGATCCAGGCGATCCGCCAGGTCGCCCAGGGCAAGCGCTATTTCTGCCAGGGACTCGACTATAGTGAGTGCGCGGCACATACCCCGGTGGCCAGCCTCTCGCCGCGCGAGCTGGATGTGGTGCGCCTGGTGGCGGATGGCGCACGCACCTCCGAGATCGCCACCCGCCTGGATGTCTCGATCAAGACCGCCGAGGCCCACCGACGCAATGCAATGCGCAAACTCGGGGTCGAAACTGTAGCGGACCTGGTTCGCCTGGCACTGCGCGAAGGACTGGTCGTGGACAACGACGGACCCCGCGGGACGACGGAACCGGCAGCGCACACCTGATGCCGCGCTGCTGCGGTGACGTCTTCTGCTGCAACGACTTATCCGCCTCGCGAAGGCGCAGTGAAACGGACAGTCGGTTTAAGCGCAGAGCCATCCTTTGCGAGAAACCGCCTGTCAGTTATAACTTGCAAAGTGACGCCTTTGGTTCAAGACTGTCAGCTATGACTGACACGATACGCCTGCCTGATGAACTTGGCGTGCAGATACGCGCCCGGCGTCAAGCGCTCGGCCTCTCAAAAACCGATCTCGCGCAGCGTGCCGGCAAGGTGCGTGAAGTGATCTATCGCCTCGAGAGCGGGGAAGACATCACCCTCTCCTCACTGCTGGCGGTGCTGGCGGCGCTGGGTCTCGCCATGCGGCTGGAAAACGCCGGTCTCCCGACCATGCAGGAGGTTGCAGACCGGTTCAGGCTGGACGAGGACGAGGACGATGTGGATGCTGCCTGACAAAATCCCGCTGCTGGAGGTTGCCATCGGCGACAACCGCAGTGCCGGCCAGTTACTGAAGCGCTCCCTCTACGAATTCCGGTATCTCTCGCCCGCGGTGCAGCAGCCCGCCGTCGCCCTGCTGATGCCCGCCGCCACGCGGCTCACCTGGCAGGATGGCGACTTGTTCCCGAGCATGGATCAGAACCTGCCTGAAGGCGACCTGTTCATGCGCATCCGGGCGCTGTTCCCGAAACAACCGACCACGCCCATGCACTTGCTGGCGCTCATTGGCCGCAATGGGATCGGTCGTTTGGGCTACACCCTGCCGGACCATCCCCAGGCTCCGCCCGCGCCGCCGATCGCACGCGAAGCCTTGCTGCAACTGCCTTTTACGCCGCAGGTTTTCTCTGAGCTGATCAGCGCCTATCTGAGCACGGGTGCGGGGATCAGCGGCGTACAGCCCAAGATTATGGTGCCTGATCGCGCCGCGATTCCGCTGCCATCGCTGATCGTCAAAGCGGCTGGACCAGCCTATCCGGAGCTGGCCGCCAACGAGTACCTCTGCTTGAGCGCGGCCAAGAAAGCCGGCATCAAGACGCCGAACCTCGCGCTTTCCGACGATGGCCAACTGCTGGTACTCGATCGATTCGACCTCATCGAACAGGCAGACGGACGGATCGAACGGCTCGGGTTCGAGGACATCGCCGCATTGGCCGGCTTACGGGTCAGAGACACCCTGTCCGATCGCAAGTATCAGGGGAGCTATCAGGCGATCGCCGAGCTGCTGAAACAACTGCAACTGCCCCGCGAGAACCTGTTTCGGTTTTTCGAGCAGATCGCTTTTTCGGTGATGGTGCGCAATGGCGATGCCCATTTGAAAAACTTTGGGCTGCTGTATCGCTCGGCCAGCGATGCCTGGCTGGCGCCCATGTTTGATGTCGTCACCACCGCCATTTACCGCTACACCCGCTACGAAGGCGGTCCCGAGCTCGAAGACCGGACCATGGCGCTGAAACTGCTGCGCGGTCGTCATCACACCAGGGCCTATCCGACCAACGAAGCGCTCATGGCGTTCGGGCGGCGCGTTTGCGGCGTTGCCAACCCAGCGGTTGTCATTCAGAACATTGCCCAAGCCATGACCGAAACATTGCAGCAAGCCAAAAGCGATGACCGCATCGCCTCAACGCTGCGTGCGAAGCTCAGCGCCGCGTGGGAAACCGGCTTGGCGTACGCCAGGGCGGGCACGCGGTCATCAGCCTGATCCAGGCCATACCGACCCTCGGTTTACGCTCAGTTTGTATCCATGAACTTACGCATCATCAGCGCCAGCCGCCGCACCGACATTCCGGCGTTCTACGGCCAGTGGTTCATGCGCCGGGTACACGCCGGCTGGTGCGCCGTGCCCAATCCATTCAACAGCAAGCAGGTGTCGCGGGTCGCGTTGAGTCCGGAGCGGACCCTGCTGGTTTTCTGGACCCGCTGGGCTGCCCCCTTCCTGAAAGCCGTCAAGGAATTGAAGGGGCGCGGCTATCGCTTTTATTTCCAGTACACCCTGGTCAACTATCCCGCGGCCATCGAGCCCAAGTCGCCGCCGCTCGACAGAGCCGTCGTTGCCTTTCGCCGTCTTGCTGAAGCAATCGGCCCAGAGCGGGTGGTCTGGCGTTATGATCCGATCCTGTTGTCCGGCGCAACGGATCACGCCTTTCATCTGGAGAACTTCGCGCGCATTGCGAAGGCGCTGGACGGCGCGACCCGCGGTGTCGTGATCAGTATTCTCGATCCCTATGCCAAGGCGGCCCGGCGACTGGACCGCTTGGGAGCAGAACAGCCTGAATTCCAGTACCGTGCTTACGATGCCGAACGGGACGGAGCACTGATGCAGCAACTGGCCCGGATCGCGCAAGCGCACTCGCTACGCATTCAGAGCTGCGCCGAAACCATTGATCTGACCGCGGCCGGTATTGCCCCCGGAAAGTGTATTGACGACCAGTTGATCCGGGACGTCTTCAGCATCGATGTCAGCCGCAAGAAGGACAAGGGACAACGCACAACCTGCGGTTGTGTCGAAAGCCGTGATATCGGGATGTACGACTCCTGCCTCTTCGGCTGCGCCTATTGTTATGCCACGCGCAGCTTTAAGGCTGCCGAGACGCATCACGCGGCGCGGGATCCGGAATCGGCATCGATGATTGGTCAACATCGGGCCTTGCCAGGGTCACACCTTGATCGGTAGGGTCCGCTGTGTGGACCCTCCGCGGCCGGCCGGAACGATGATCAAGACCCCGATACGCGCATCCGCAGCCGCGCCAATTCCGCCTCGGCAGCGCGGGCGCGGGCCTCGGCCGCCGCCGCGCGCTCAGCCTCGGCGGCGAGTTGGCGGACAGCAGTTTCGGCCTGCGACTTGGCCGCCTGGGCTTCCGATTTGGCTGCTTCGGCCGCTGACTTGGCGGCCTCCGCTTCAGACTTGGCCGCTTCAGCCGCCAACCGGGCCGTTTCAGCCGCCAACCGGGCCGTTTCAGCCGCGGCAATGGCCGCCTCGGCCGCGGTCGGCAGCAGTTGGCCGTCAGGCGTCGCCCAACGAATCCAGCGGGTCTCGACACCGCCGTAACTGCCGTCCCACCAGCACAGGTCGAGCCCCAGCAGCGGACTGGGTATCCGCCCCACGGTGCGCGGCAGCAGGGGTCTGTACCGCCCGTCCGTGAGGATGAAGCCGGCGAAGTCCTCCGGGTTCCAGGGGTCGTACCAGAAATACTCGGCGACGCGCAGGCGGTCCTGATAGACGCGCTTTTTCTCGGTCTTGTCGATGTGCGCCGTGCTTTCGGAGAGCAGTTCGACGATCAAATCCGGCCCTTTCTCCTCGTCCCAGACCACCCAGCTCTTGCGCTCGCGGGGAGACACGCCGAGCGTGACGAAAAAATCCGGGCCGCGGAAGTCCTTGCCGCGCAGTTGCTCGCTGCTGAAATAGAGGAACATGTTGCCGCCGACGAAACAGTCGCCGCGCGCTCGGGCCCAAGGATCGATCGAGTGGATCAGGAGTTCCATCTGCAACCGGTGGCGCAAGGTCTCCATGGGTTCTCCGTCGTCGCAGGGCAGGTCGTCCTCGGTGGGCAGGCTCGGCATCCGCAGGGCAGTGTTGGGCATTGCATGCTCCAGTGAGGTCCGGGCGCCGCGTCGGCGACTTGGTGTTCACGTCGGCGGTCAGGCGATTCTCGTCGAATCCTATACCATCTCGCGCGTCTTTTCCCCCGCCTTCCCGCTTCAGTATTCCGGTCACTTTGGCGCGCCGGGCGCGTAGTCAGGCCATCCTGGCCTGACACCGTCAGGGCTGGAAGGCCTGACTACGCATACCCCCGACCGGGATTACGACCAAGGCCGGCGACAGCCTTGATCGAAATACCGGATAGAACCGCGCAGTTTATATTCGTATACAGCCTTAAGTCACTGAAAAATATATTGCTCGTGAGCCGGGCACGGACGGAGCGCCGGGTTTATGACCAAGGCCCTCGATGGCCGTACGCCGCAACGGCTGCGGGTCCAGGCTGTAAGGTATCTTTCAGCTTCCAAGGCGTATGATGCCTTGTCCAATACCCCTAACTGCATCGACCCGACCCCATGACCCGCTTGAGTGACATTCCGGTACAGGCCGATCCTGGCGAAAGCCGGGGCAACGCGTCGCCCCTGGTGACAGCAGTTCTGAATAACGTTGCGGACACCCTCGCGCAATTCCTTGAATCAAGACTCGCTACCGTCATCGACCTGCGAGCGATGCCGCAGATGGACGCGGCCACTTATCAGTCGCTCAAGCATGCGTTGTCCGCGGGCGAGGTGAGCGCCACGGTTGATAGCGATGTCACAGTTGAGATCAGAGAAACGCAATATCCTGGCGTTTGGTGGGTCACGCATCGCAACGAGCAGGGCGGTATCGTGACGGAACTGATCGAAATCACGGAAGTTCCGGACATCCTGAAAACCCACGTTATCGATATGCGTGCCGGGTTAGAGCGTCTTCGACAGGCGCTCGCGGAACCCTCACCGGTTTAGGGGATGGCGACGTCATCGACAGGACCTGTCCGGCCATCCAGGGACTGAGCCCGGCAGGTCTAGGGCGGGGGTGGGCAGTCATCACCTCCGCGCAAAACACAAAATGCGGAGATACGACCATGAGCACCGATTTACCGAGCAGATCGGATCACTCACACATGCCGGCGGATTCGAGCGACGGCGTCACGTTCGACGAAGCAACGGTGGAGCGGCTATTGCAGCTCGGCATCAGCCGGCGACGCTTCATGTCCTATTGCGCGGGACTGGCGTCACTGCTTGCGCTGCCGCAATCGATGGTGCCGCGACTGGCACAGGCCGCCACTTCGACGACCTTGCCTGCGGTCGTCTACATGTCATTTCAGGAATGCACGGGCTGCCTGGAGTCCATGGTCAACTCTTTTGCCTTCAGCGGCGGCACGACCATCGACAATCTGATTCTGAATATGATTTCGCTGGATTACCAGGAAACGCTGATGGCGGCGGCAGGCGATCAGGCGGAGGAACGACTCCTATCGGTCACCGCCCAGTCAGGTTATGTCCTGGTCGTGGATGGGTCCATCCCTGCCCGCTGGGATAGCGGCTACTTTATCAGTGGCGAACGCAGCGGCGTCGCCCGCTTTCGCGATGCCGCCAAGAATGCGGCTTTGATCGTCGCCGTCGGGACCTGTGCGAGTTTTGGCGGTCTGCCCAAGGCCGATCCCAATCCGACTGATGCACTTTCGATCGGCGATCTCATGGCTGACCTCGGAGTTTCCAAGCCATTGGTCAACGTCTCGGGGTGCCCGCCGATTCCCGAGGTGATTACCGGCGTTATTCTGTACTACCTGAGTCAAGGGATGCCGACGCTTGACTCACTGCGCCGTCCCACCGTGTTCTATGGCGATACGGTTCATGAGAATTGCTATCGCAAAGAATCCTTTGAGGAGGGTCCGTTGGCACGGGCCTTCGACGATCCCAACTCCCGCAAGGGTAAGTGTCTGTATATGCTTGGATGCAAAGGTCCGGTCACGCATAACGCCTGCTCACGTGTCCGCTGGAACCAGGGTATCAGCTTCCCGATGATGTCCGGACATGGGTGCATCGGGTGCTCAGAGCCGGATTTCTGGGATCGTCTCAACCGGAATAACGAAAAAGGGTTCTACATCCCGATCGCCGCAGGCTCGGGCCATAGTCGCGGCCTTCCGTGCGACACCTGTCATGACGATAACGGTGGTGATGACGACTAGAGCGACCGCCAGGGGCCATCCGTCGGATGGGTCCCCTATCATTCCTACCGCGACCACAAACAGACACGCAATGCCAGGAGAACGCGAATGGCTGCCACCCCGAACGTTATCATCGATCCCGTTACCCGCATCGAGGGTCATTTGCGCATCCAAGCGCATGCCGTGCCGGACGGCATGGGCGGCGGCACCATTACGGATCCCGGACTCAGCGCCAGTACGATGGTACGGGGGCTGGAGAAAATCCTCCAAGGCCGCGACCCGCGCGATGCCTGGGCCTTTACCCAACGGATCTGCGGCGTCTGCACCGTAGTACATGGGTTGACCTCGGTGCGCGCCGTAGAGCACGCGATCGGTATCAAGGTGTCCAAGAATGCCGACTACATCCGCAACATGATGATCGGCGCACAGTATGTCCACGATCATGTCATGCATTTCTACCATCTCCACGTGCTGGATTGGGTGGATGTGGTCAGTGCCATGAAAGCGAATCCGACCAGCACTGCCGCCTTGGCCAGGATCAACAATGGCACTTATAAGCCGAACAACGGCGCGCTCCCGAACGCCGCCTATTTTCAGACTGTCCTGAACAAACTGAACAACCTGGTGAACCGGGGTCAGCTTGGCCTCTTCGCCAATGGGTACTGGGGTCACTCCGCGTACAAACTGAGCCCGGAAGAAAACCTGTTGCTCGTCTCCCATTATCTCGAGGCGCTGGCCTGGGCACGGGAGGTGGTCAAGCTGCATTCGGTCTTCGGCGGCAAGGACCCCCATCCCAATCTGGTGGTAGGCGGCATGCCCTGCACCCTCAGCAGCAACACCGGTACGGTCAATGATGAAAAGGGGGGCACCTCGCTCAACACCGAGGGGTTGGCGACTATCAAGACCGCCGTGGCGAGGATGAAGGCTTTTGTCGATCAGGTTTATCTGCCCGACGTGATCTTGATCGCGAAGCGGTATAAGGAGTGGGCTGGTTTTGGCGCAACCGCTGGTAATTTCTTGTGCTACGGCGAGTTCCCGGACCCGGCACTGGTGAAGCGGGAGTTCACTGATGGCGCGATCGACTATCCTGCCGGTTACATTATTCCCCAAGGCGTGATCTGGGCAGATGCGCCGACGACGCTGGCCCCCTTCGATGAGACAAAGGTGACCGAGAATGTCGCCCATGCCTGGTATTTGGGCTCGGATACCGGTGAGCATCCGTCCGTTGGCGAGACCGAGCTGTATTATGACGGGCCCTTGCCTGATCAAGGCCGCAATCCCGATGGCACCTCAAAATACATGCTTGATGAAAATGCCAGGTATTCCTGGATCAAGTCACCCCGCTACGACGGTCAGCCGATGGAAGTCGGTCCGCTGGCGCATATCTTGACGATGCATGCACGGGGCGGCACCGCGCAAGCCCAACCCACGGACAAGCTGGTCCGCGGATATGTTCAGCAATTCTGGATCAATCCAACGGCGCAGGGCGGTCTGGGGCTCACTTTCACGCAGCTGAATTCCACTCTGGGGCGAATCTTCTGCCGCGTGCTGGAGACCAAGATTATCGCCGACCAAATCGCCGGTCGGGCGGCCGACAGGACCCTGGGCACCGCGGCCTACGCCGGATGGTATCAGCTCTATTACAACAACAAAGCGGGCGCCTATTGGAATCCCAACACCTTTACGCGCCTTCAACAGCCTAATCTGTGGCCCGTACAGGTGGGGTTCGGTTTCACCGAAGCCCCCCGCGGGGCTCTAGGTCACTGGGTGAAGCTCAATCGTGTCTCAGGCCTGATCGATAACTACCAATGTGTCGTTGCCAGCCAATGGAACGCCGGACCGCGTGATCTCGTCGGCGCGCCCGGGCCTTATGAAGAGGCCTTGCGCGGCCATGTCCTGGCCAATCTCAAGCAGCCGCTGGAAGTGCTGCGCACGATTCACAGTTTCGACCCCTGCATCGGCTGCGCAGTCCATATCGTCGACCCGGATGGCGAGCCGTTGGTCCAGGTGGATGTGAAACATGGCGTCTGTTCGACCACCCGAGTGTCGGACATGCGTTGCGCTTAACAGGATCACGCCTTCGCGCGCGGCGGCAGCGGCGCGAAATAGCCGACCACCAAGAGCAGTATGCCCACTGACAGAAAGGCGACGATGCGTGCCAGGGTGCCTGAACCGGACAGGTCGACCAGGAACAGTTTGAGCACCACCACGCCCATGAGCGCGGCGCCCGCGAACCAGGCGCGGCGTTGCGCCAGACGGTGGCCCAGCACCATGCAGATCAGCCCGGCCAAGGCCCAGAGTACGGCCAGCCCCGCCTGTACGCTCTGGGAGCCGAGCATGGCCGCGGGCGAGAACCCCACGCCCAGCCAGTGATAGGCGGTCCGGAACCAGGCGCTGTTGAGCCAAAGAAACAGGGTGAGGCCTAGTACCCAGGGCACGAAGGGCCAACGCCAGGCGGGTCGGTCCGGCGCCGCGGCAGCCGCGTCCGGGTCGACCCGATAGAGCCAATCGGCCAGGACCAGCAGGACGACCCCGATACCCATATCCAGCGGGTTCAGCAGCGGCAGATAGGCCAAGGGGGCCGCGTCGCCGCGACTGACGAGACAGCACACCAGCACCCAGCCCCAGAGGAAGGAGCCGACCGGCAGCAGCGCCTGCTCCCGATACAGCCGCGGGTGCGCGGACACCGGCCAGGGAAGCCGCCCGCCCAGGTGCCGCAGGATGAGCATCCCGGCCGCCGGGACCAGTGCCCAGGCCAGGGACGGCCAGGTGTCGGCACCCTGCATCCAGTGATCCAGCCACCAGGCGGACTCCCAGGCGAGCAAGATCAGGACCAGCCAGAGCCCGGCCTGATGCAGCAGGGCGAGCAGCGCCGGTTCGGCCGCCGTCCCGCCTTCCTCCCGGCGAAGCAGATAGAGATGGCCCAGCAGTCCCGCCCCCCAGCCGACCAGCGTCCAGCCCGCGAATGGATGGTCGAGCGACCAGCCGGCCAGCGGCAACAGCAGGTAGAGCAGCGGCAGCAGTGCGCGTGCCGGCCAGCGCAGATCCGCCCAGGAGAGCATCCGCCGCAACCGATCGGCGAGCAAGGCGGACACGGTGAAGCAGAGCGCCAGCACGGTGACCAACCGCGACACCTGGCCCACCTGATCGACGATCTCGGTGATCCAGGCGCCGTACCACCACAGCAGTCCCCACGCCAGGAACGGCCGATACAGCAGCGTCTCCCACGGAACCTGGTCCGGGTAACGCTGGAGGTGCCACGCGGTGTACAGCCCGGCGAGCGCGACGCAAAGTGCGCCGACGAAGAGACCGTTCAGCATGGGCAAATCCGCCGGCGCCTCCCAGACGGCCAGGAGCAAAGCCAGTGCCGCCCCGACCTGCAGCAGATAACCAAACAGGCGGGGTTCAAACCGGCCCTGACGGCCGCCCACCCACACCATGGCCGCCCCTTCCAAAGCCCACAACCCCGCGGTCCAGCGGGCATCCAGGGCCAAGGGCACGATCAGCGTGGCGAAGACCACGCCGATGGCGAGGAAGATCTCGGTCAGCAGCCGCGGCACGGCGCCGCGGCGCGCGAACCCGAGACCGGCCAGGCCGAGATAGAAGAGCGCCGCGGCGAACGCGCTCCAGGCCAGACCGTACTCATACCGCTGCACCAGTCCCGCCTGGAGCGCGAACCCCACCAACGGGACACCGAACACCAGGCTCGCATCCACTTGGTCGCGCGACTCCGGCGGTTGGCGGCGCGCGAACAGCAGGGCCACCGCCACGTAGAGCACCGCGAAGGCGATCAGGAAGGGCTCGGTGCCGGCGAACTGGTCCGGCCGATAGAACCGGTAGCCCCACACCGAGGCGATGACGAAGGTAAAGACGAAGCCCACCCGGTTCAGCGCTTGCCAGGGGCGGAACCAGGCGATCACCAGGATGCCGAGGTTGAGCACCAGATAGTAGGAAAAGAGACCGACATGGCTGTCGGACCCCGCGGCGGTCAGCACCGGTGCCAGAAAGCCGCCGGCGGCGCCGAGTACGGCCAGCACCTGGGCGTTCTGGAGCACGGCCAGGGCGGCGGCACCGGCCGCCACCGCCGCCAGGACGGCAAAGGCGGGGCCCGGCGGAATCAGGGCATAGAGCCGCAGCGCCGCGAACACCGTGAGATAGAACAACCCGACCCCGCCGCCCTGCAGCGCCAGCCCGTACAGCGGCCGGGACTGCCGCAAGCGCCAGCCGAGCGACAGCAGCACGAGTCCGCCGACGGCGACCGCGCTCAACCGCAACTCGATGGGCAGCAGGGCGTGTTCCGCGGCGAGCTTGAGCAGAAAGGCGACGCCGAAGAACAACACCACCACGCCGGCCCGCACCATGAGGTTGCCGCCCAGGAGCCAGTCGCGGGCAAAGACCCACCAGGGCTCAGCGGCAGCGGGCGGCACCACGGTGTCGGCACGCGCGGATCCGGCCCGGTCGGCGGGCCTGTCCCACTCGGCCAGGATGTCGATCTGCGGCGCGGCGCCGGTCGCCGCGGCCGTGACCGTGCGGGTCGGCGGCACGGACCGCGAGAACAGCAGTGTCGAATCCGGTTCTGCCGTCCGTTCAGTGGTCTGTTCAGGGGTCTGTTCAGGGGTCGGCCGCGGCGTCGGCACGCTCTCACGCAAGCGTCTGAGCGCACGCTCAAGCTCCAGGGCGGCCACCCGCCGACGCAGATCGAGGATCAGACCAAGGGCAAGACCGGCGAGCGCGGAGGCGAACCAATCACCGAACAGCGGCCCGCCGATCGCGATCCCGAGCAAGGCGAACAAGAAAGGCAGCATCGCGACTCACTCCAGTTCCGACAGACGGCACCGGCGGGCTGACGAAACGCAGAAAAAACAAACTAAACTCAACTGTTGCCATGACCGAAAAGGTCATGCCGACACCCGACTGCACGCTGAACTGAAAATGTGCCCTCGCGCGCATTATCAGACTCTGGAGGACTTGACAAGGGAACCTGTATATAAGAAACTGTTGATGTACTGAAGCGAATGCGCTTCGGTGCACTCCTCCATCCTCCTTTGGTGGTAACTTTAAGGCGCGACTCAGGTCGCGCTTTTTTTTGGTGCGGCGCCTGACCCTCAGGGGACATCGAACCGCAGAAACTCCATGCTGAACTGGCCGCGGCCCTGGGTCTGGCTGCGCAGCGTCGTGGTATAGCCGAGCAGTGCGGCAAGCGGCGCCTCGGCACGAATCGCGGCGTTGCCGTCGGCGGTGTCGCCGGTACGGGTGTCGAGGATCAGGGCGGCACGCGCCTGCAGATCCCCCAGGACCGCTCCCAGGTTCCCTTCCGGAATGACCACCTCAAGCGCCATCACCGGCTGCATCAGGACCGGCTGGGCCTCCTCCAGCGCCTGGCGCAAGGCCTTGCCGGCCGCCGCCGCCAGGGCCTCCGGGGTGGAGCCCGGGCCGAACAACTCGGCCTCGCGGACCTGGACGACCAAGTCTATGAGCGCGGCGCCTTGCAATGGGCCGGACTCGAGCGCGCCGCGCAGTCCGGACTCGATAGCCCTGCGCTGCTCATCGCTCAGGGCCGCACCCTCGGGCAGCACCCGCGGCCTGACATCCACACGCGTACCGGCACCGCGCATCAGCGGCTCTACCGTCAGCGCGACCCGCGCCATGAGGTCTAGGTGTTTGCTGTCGGGCAGCGGCGGCGTTGTAAACAAGGCATCGGCCGCCGCGCCGCGACGAATGGTCTCGCGCACCGCCACGGCCGGGCGCCCGCTGCGCACCTGCACCCCGAACTCACGCCCCAACCGCTCCAGGACCATCTGCAGATGCAATTCGCCCATCCCCTTGAGCAACCGCTGGCCGGTCTCAGGGTCCTCTTCCACGGCCAGGGTGGGGTCCTCCTGGGTAACCTTATCTAGGACCTCCAGCAGGCGTTCCTCATCGGTCCCGGCGCCCGGTTCGATGGCCAGACCCAGGACCGGGGCGCGCGCCTCGATCCGCTCCAGGCCGATTAGGTGTCCGGGAGCGCACAGGGTATCTCCGGTCGTGGCGAAGCGCAGACCGGCGATCAGGACGATCTGACCCGGCTCGGCCTGATCGACCTTGGTCTTTTTGCCGGCGTCGACCTCGAACAGGCGGGCGGCCTGCTCATGGCGGGTCTGACCATCCAGCCCGACGAATTCCACCGGGTCGCCTGCTTTCAGCGTGTTGCGATAAATCCTGGCAAATACATGGCGCCGACCATCCCAGAGCTGCACCTTGAAGGCCAGGGCGACCAGGGGGCCGTCCCCGCCCAGTACCACTTCCTCGCTGCCGCCGTCGGGGCGGCGGCCGATGGCGGGCGGGCGGTCGGGGGGGGCCGGCAGGAAGTCGATCACCCCGTCCAACACCGGCTGCACCCCGAGATTGCGCAAGGCACTGCCGCCGTAACAGGGAAACAAACGCCCGGCCAGGGTCCCGCGGCGGATGGCGGCGCGCAGCACCGCGGGCGGCGGCGTCGCGCCGGCCAGCACCGGTTCGATCAAAGACTCGTCGAACTCGGCGGCGGCCAGACCCAGGGCCTCACGGTCGGCGGCGAGTTGTGCCCACAGGTCGTCGGGGCAGGGTTGCGTCTCCAGCAACTCGCCCTGCTCGCCCATGAAACGAATCAGCGTCCGGTCGATCAAATGAACTACGGCCTGGTCGTCGGGAAACGGGACCGTGATCGGCGCGGGTTCACCCTTGAGACGCTGCCGGATGGCCGCCAACGCTTGCCGATAGTCGGCACCGGGACGATCCATCTTATTGATGAAAAAGAGCGCCGGAAGATTGAAGCGGGCCCGCTGGCGCCACACGGTCTCGGTCTGGGGCTCGACGCCGCGCACCCCGTCCAGGACCAGGATGCAGCCGTCCTGCACCCGCATGGCACGCTCCACCTCGATGGTGAAGTCGACATGACCGGGGGTATCCACGACCTGGATCAGGTGTTCGCGCCACGGCGCCTTGGTGACCGCCGCGGTGATGGTGATGCCGTGACGCTGCTCCTCGGCCAGGTAATCCATGTGGGCGGCCCCATCATGGACCTCACCGATTTTGTAGGAGGCGCCGGTGTAAAACAGGATGCGCTCGGTCAGCGTGGTCTTGCCGGCATCCACATGGGCCGCCACCCCGATATTGCGGACGTGCGACAATCGCGACAATTTCTTCATCATGCTTACGAGGTCACAGAGTGAAACATCTGAATATAAACAAGCATCCAGACAGGAATCGACCAAGCGCCGCGGGGTCCGCCAGGACCCGTGGCGGGCACTGGCTGGCCGCCGCGGCAGCGCTGGGTCTCGGCCTCGGTCATGGCTGGGCGCCCGCGGTCCAGGCCGATACCTTCCGGCTGGCGCACCCGGGCGATAGCGTGATCGGCGTGCCCTTCTATGTAAAGAGCCGCAATCACGACACCCTGCTCGACATCGGACGGCAAAACCAGTTGGGTTATCAGGATATGGACCAGGCGAACCCCAAGGTCGACATCTGGGTGCCGGGCGACGGCAGCGATGTGTTGATTCCGACCTTTTTCGTCCTGCCCAACACCCCGCGTCGCGGTCTGGTACTGAACCGCCCGGAGATGCGCCTGTATTACTACCCACCCGGCAACCCGGACGAGATCCAGAGCTACCCGATCAGCATCGGGCGTGAGGGCTGGAGCACGCCGCTCGGGACCTTCTCCATCACCAAGAAGGTCAAAGACCCGACCTGGACGCCGCCGGCCTCGATTCGGGCTGAGCACGCGGCCAATGGTGACATTCTGCCGGCGGTGGTACCTGCCGGTCCCGACAATCCGTTGGGACAGTTCGCCATGCGGCTGTCCGTTCCCGGCTATCTGATCCACGGCACCAACAAACCCTGGGGCCTGGGGATGCAGGTCAGCCACGGCTGTATCCGCATGAACAACGAGGGGATCGAGGAATTGTTCCCGCAGGTGAGCGAGGGCACGGTGGTAACGATCGTCGACCAGCCCTACAAACTCGGCTGGCTGGGGAATGACCTCTATCTTGAGGTCCACATCGACAATGAGTCGAAACGTAAGGCGGCGCGCTCGGTCATCCCGGAGTCGGTGGCGAACGCGGATGGGCTGACGATGGACTGGCAGGCGGTGGAGCAGGCGGTCAAGGAAAACACCGGCCTCCCGCAACTTGTGGGAAGCCGGCGCAGTTCAGCCGACAGGCTTCACTTGGACATGATTTTCTGATACATGCGGTCCAGACGCTCGGTGTTGGCGTCGCAGCAGGCTTGGGCGCCCTTGGCGGCGTCCAGGGCTTGCTGAGCCATGTCACGAGCGGTGGAGTCGGTACAGGCGCTCAGCAGGGAGGCGCCAATCAGGGCAGCGGCGGACAGGGAAGCGAGCTTGACGATCTTGGTCATCGGTAGAATCTCCAAAGGTTGAGCCAATCGGCTCTCTTTTTATACCACAGGTTCGGGTTTTTCCGAATCCCCCACACTGTATCCGTTACATCAAAACGCTGTGACGGACACCCGGTGGAACAAGATCCGATTGTACGCTCCTGGCTAACCGCGCACGGTTTGACCGAAAGAGTCGGACCCGGTGTGTAAGCTTGCGTGAAAAACACGCGAACTGCAACATCCGAGAAGGTGAAACGACGTGAAATATATGGAACCACCCTGACGAGTCGCCTGTTTGTAATGCAAACACGTTCACGCACGGCAAGTTCAGGACCAGTGGATGTCGCTGGAGTGCCGGGTTGCGCTCGGGCACAATCTTGGTCCACGCTGGGGATCCAGGCCCGCGATCCCGATAGGCCCTATGCCGAGGTCCACAATTTATGCGTCGCTACTATGGTCGCCCGCTGGACGACCCGTCGATGTCGCCGTTCCGCTGTGATGGTTACGTCGCGGAAGGCCAGATCCGCGACGACCGGGGTGAGCCCATTCCGCTCGCCGCCCTCCCGCCGTTCCTGCGCGCCCTCCTGGTCACCGACGGCACCGTCACCAAAATCCTGGAAGCCTATTTTTGGGAACCCGTGGCCGTCGACACCCTGGAGCAACGCTTCGAGACAGCGCAAGCCGCGGTGCCCTGGATTGGTCTGACGGCGGGCGCCCGGTGCCTGGTCCGCGATGCCCGCCTGCGCGGCGTCCATAGCGGTCGCGCCTTTGCCGAGGCCTTGTCGCTGATCCGCACGGAGTTGATCCCCGAGGACTTTCGCCGCCGTTTGATCGACCGCGAGATCGGCATTGGTGCGCTGATCCGCGACAGCGGGCTGGAGAGCTATCGGGAGGTGCTGGACGTCGGGGTCGAGCGGGACGCGGAAGGGGAGGTCGGCGAATCGGTGTTCCGCACCTACCGCATCATCATCGGTGGACACCCCGTGATCCTTATCACTGAACGCTTTGCACTGGCGTTGTTTCAGGGCGACACGCCGTGATCGCCGCCGGGTCACCCGTCGGACACGCGGCCGGCGCCCGCCTGAGCAGCGCGTTTCCCGGATCACCTCGGTTGCCCTTCGCCACGCACGGCCGCGCCGGACCTGCCGTCGCGGCGCCCCGCGATACCATCCGTCTGAACGAGACCCCGGAGGGTGTCGACCTGGGCCTGCGCCCGGCCGGCCCGACGGTGCGCGCCCTGGCACTGGCCGTCGACGGCGGCATTCGACTCCTGGTCTACCTGGCCCTCACCCCGCTGGTGGCCTTCGCCGGTCTCGGGGCCGGGATGATCCTGATCACCGGCTTCCTGCTCGAATGGTTCTATCCGGTGGTCTTCGAAGTCTGGACCGGGGCCACCCCCGGCAAACGCGCGCTGGGATTGCTGGTCGTCCACGACGACGGCACCCCGGTGGGGCTGCCCGCGTCGCTGATCCGCAACCTCTTGCGAGTCATCGATTTTCTACCGTTGTTTTACGGTGTCGGCTTAGTCTGCACCCTGGCCGATCGGGATTTCCGCCGACTCGGCGATCTGGCGGCCGGCACCCTGGTCGTCCATGCGGACGGCCCTGTGGCCCGCCCCGCGGCCCTCGCCGCGGCCCTCGCCGCACAACGCGACACGGCCCCCCGACCGCCGCCCGCCGGCTTGTCGCTGACCGCCGCGCAGGCGATCCTCGCCTTCGACGAACGGGCGGCGCGGCTCTCGGCGGCGCGACGGATCGAACTGGCCGAAACCCTGCTCGCCCGGTGTCCCCCCGCCGCGGACGGTCAGACCTGCCCGAGTGGACCCGCCGCGGTTGCGCTGGTGGCCGGGTACGCAAGTTGGCTGACCAGAGGCCGCTGAACCATGCGCCAACAACCCTTCGCCGCGGATCGGGCGGGCCAGTGGGAGGAGTACCGTGAACTCCTCGACACCCTGGAAAGCCGCGGTCGCCGCCGACCAGACCCGATGCCGGTGCGTTTTCCGGAGCTTTACCGTCGGCTCTGCGCCGACTACGCCCTGGCCCGCGCCCGTCATTACAGCCCGGGGCTGATCGCCGAACTGCACGCCCTGATCCGGCGCGGCTACCGGTGTCTATACCAGCGTCGACCGGCGTTGCTGGCGCCGACCCTGGCCTTCATGGCGGCCGGATTTCCCCGCGCGCTGCGCCGTCATGCGCCGGTTTTCTGGCTGGCCGCGGCCCTGCTGTTCCTGCCGATGGCGATCATGGGCGTTGCCTGCCATCAGGATGGCGAACTGATTTACAGCCTCATGGACAGCAGCGAGGTGACCGATCTGGAAGCACTGTACGACCCGGCGAACCGCAAGGTCGGGCGCGCCGCGCAGCGCCAGGCGGACACCGATTTTCAGATGTTCGGCTATTACGTGATGAACAACATCGGCATCGGGTTCCGCACCTTTGCCGGCGGGCTGCTGCTGGGACTCGGCAGCGTGATCATTCTGCTGTTCAACGGGTTGGCGATCGGCGCCGCGGCCGGCCACCTGACCCGGCTGGGCTTCGAGTCGACCTTCTGGCCTTTTGTCAGCAGTCACGCACCCTATGAGCTGACTGCCATCGCCATCAGCGGGGCGGCTGGACTCCTGCTCGGCCAGGCGCTGCTCGCCCCCGGACGCCGCACCCGCCTGGCCGCCCTGCGCGCCAATGCGCGCGACGCGGTGGTGCTGGTCGGCGGGGCCGCGCTGCTGCTGCTGCTGGCCGCGGTGGTGGAGGCCTTCTGGTCCGGCGGCGGCGCGCCGGCCGACGTCAAGTACGGGGTCGGCGCCTTGGGCTGGATACTGGTCGCCGCCTATCTGAGCCTGGCGGGCCGGGGTGACCCTCATGGAGCTTGACCGGGCCGCCGCCGTCCTGCGCCCGCGCCGCTCCTGGGAGGGCGTGGATCTGGGCTTCACGCTGGCGCGCCAGTGGTTCCCAACCCTCTGGCTGTTGTGGTGGCTGGGGACCTTGGTGCTGGCTCTCCCGGCCTTGGCCCTGGTCGGGGGACAGGCCGATTGGTGGCTGGTGCTGGTCTGGTGGTTCAAGCCGCTCTACGAGGCCCCACTGGTGTTCTGGAGCAGCCGCGCGCTGTTCGGCGAGCCGCTGGCGCTGCGCGACGTCGGCGTCATCTTCAGATCCGCCTGGACCCGCCGACTGCTCCCCTCGCTGCTCTGGCGCCGGCTCAGTGTCAGCCGCTCGTTCAATCTGCCCATCGTCCTGCTGGAAGGGCTGCACGGGACGGCCGCGCGCCGCCGCCGTCGGGTCCTGATCGAAGGCGACGGGACCCCCGCCTGGTTGACGCTGGTCTGCTATCACTTCGAGGCCATCCTGTGGGGCGGGCTGCTGCTCGGCCTGTATTTTCTGATCCCCGCGGGACTGCCGGACATCGATCTGGCCGCCGCCGTGACCGATGAGCAATCCTGGCCCTATTGGCTGAGCAGCGCACTCTACCTGCTTGCCGCCTCGGTGATCGCACCCTTCTATGTCTGTGGGGGCTTTGCGCTTTATATCGGCCGCCGCACCGAACTGGAAGCCTGGGACCTCGAACTCGCCTTTCGCCAGGCGGGAACCACCGGGTCGACACCGCGGACCGGAACACCGGGCCGGCAGGGACGACGCACCGGGCCTGGCCACCCCTTGACCATGACGCTTGTCAGCACCCTGTTGATCGCCCTGACGGCGATCTGGCCGGGCGGCGGACTTCAGGCCGCGACGCCTGCGACACCCTGGCCGGACGCTGCCGGAGCGCGGGCAATCATCACCGAGGTCCTCGCCGACGAGACCTTCGGCCGTACCCGTGAGCTGACCGCTTGGGTGCCCATCACCGAACCGGATGAGGCCCCCACCGAGACCCCACCCTGGCTACGGTGGCTGGGCGAGCTGGCACTGCTCCTCGGACCGCTGTTCAAGTGGCTGCTGGTCGTCTGCGCCGTCGCCGCGGTCGCGCTGCTGGCGCGTCGCATCCTGCGCGACTGGCGGCCCGAATCACGACGGCAGCGGCAGCCGTCGACGGTCATCCGCGCGGCGGCCCCGGCCGCGGTCCCTAATCCAACCCCGGTCGACCTGGCCGCCGCGGTGCGCGCGCACCTCGCCGCCGGGGATGCGCGCGGTGCATTGGCGCTGCTCTATCGCGGCGGCATCGCCCACCTGTCACGGTGCGCTGTCGCGATCCCGGAGGGCGCCACCGAAGGCGAGGTCCTGCGTCTGGCGGCCCATCATCTGGAGGCCGCGGAGTTGGCGCCGCTGCGGCTCCTGACGCGCGATTGGGAGGCCCTGGCCTACGCGCAACGGGCGCCGGACCCGGAGCGGATCAGCGCGCACCTCGCCTCCTGGCTGCGCTGGACCGGCACGGCCGCGCCAACACCGGATGGAACCGAGCATGGCGCCTGAACAACGCACCCTGGCGCTGGTGCTGACCGGTCTGCTCCTGATCGGCATGGCGGCCTTCACCGCCTGGTTTCTGACCAGCTTCGAGCGCCGGACCCAGGAGATCCCGATCGGTGCCGCCGCGGCAGCCCGCCGCAATCCCATGCTCGCGGCCGAGCGCTTCCTCACCCGCCTGGGAATCCCGGTGGAAAGCAGTGCCGGCCGTGGTTTGCTGCGGCAACTCCCGCCCGTCACCGACACCCTGGTCGTCAATGGCCTGGGGCCGCTCAGCACGGCACGCCAGGCGGCCCTGCGGGCCTGGCTCCAGGACGGCGGCCGGCTGGTGGTGGAAGCGGTCGACCTGTGGGACGATGCAGCCGACGCGGAGGCGGCGTCCGATGATGCGGCTCCGGCCGCCGCGCCGGATCCGGACGACCTGCCGGGCGCCTTCGGGATCAGGCTGCGGGAGACCGCAGAGGACGCGGAGGAGAACTCCGGCGCTGACCGGGATCAGGTCCTGGCCAAGGCGCCCTGGCTGCCGGGCGGGGAGCCGCTGAGCGTTGCCTTTCATCCGGACTGGTACCTGGAAGCCCCAGGTGTCGCGGATGCGACCGAGATCATTGCCGGGGGGCGAACGCGCATGGTGCGCCTGCCCGTCGGCGCGGGCATGCTCACGGTATCCAGCGACCACCTGTTCCTCACCAACGACCGGATCGGGCGGCACGATCACGCGCTGTTTCTCGCCTATCTGGTCCAGCCGGCCCCCGGCGGCAAGGTTTGGCTGCTCTACGACAGCGCGGTTCCCTGGCTCGGGACCCTGCTGTGGACCGCGGCACCGGCGGGCATCAGCGCGGCGGCGATCCTGGTCCTGGTGTGGGCCTGGTCAATGAGCGCGCGGCTGGGACCGCTGGAGCAGGCCCCGGACCGGCGGCGGCGCGATCTGATCGAGCACCTGGATGCCGCCGGGGCCTTCCTCTGGCGTCATGGGCGCGCCGCCGGACTGGTCGAGGCGACGCGGCGGCAGGTCTTGGCGGTCTGGCAACGGCGCCGCCCGGAGCTGCACCAACTGGAGCCGGAAGACCAGATCGCAGGCATCGCCGCGGCCAGCGGATTGTTGCCGCAACAGGTGAGTGCAGCCGTGACGACCCAGGCCGATGACGCCCGCGGCTTCATCGAGCAGACCAAGGTCCTCAAGGCGCTTTGGCACGGGGCCAGGCGGCGGCGCGTCAGGGATTAGATCCGTAGGGTCCGCTGTGCGGACCGAGGACCGTGCAGATCGCGCGATGGCCGGGTTTATGACCAAGGCTAGTCATAGTAATCGAGTGCGCTGGAACGCCAGCAGACTCAAGCCGGCGGCTGGCCGCCTGATCCATCGGACGAACTTGACTGGACATCGCCTGAGGTGGCGTGAATGAGCGAATCGGACACTGAACTGGATGAGGCGGTCGCCCAGGCCGCGGCACACCTGCAAGCCTTGGAGGCCGCGGTTGGGCGGGCACTGGTGGGGCAGCGCCAGGTGCTCCGGGAGTCTGTGGTAGCCCTGGCCGCGGCCGGTCATTGTCTGCTCGAAGGCGTGCCGGGAGTCGGCAAGACGCTCCTGGTGCGCGGTCTGGCGCAGGCCCTGGGCGGCCGTTTCGCGCGCATCCAATTCACGCCCGACCTGATGCCGAGCGACGTCACCGGACACGCCTTATTCGACATGAAGACCGAGGAGTTCCGCATCCGCCGCGGCCCCATCTTCTGCAACCTGCTGTTGGGTGACGAAATCAACCGCGCCCCGGCCAAGACGCAGGCGGCCTTGCTCGAAGCGATGCAGGAACAGCAGGTCACCATCGAGGGCCAGCCGCTGCCCCTGCCCGCGCCCTTCCTGGTCTATGCCACCCAGAATCCGATCGAGCAGGAAGGCACCTATCCCCTACCCCAGGCCCAACTCGACCGTTTCCTGCTCAAGATTTTCATCGACTACCCCGGCGAGCAGGAGGAACTCGACCTGGTGCGCCAGGTCACCAACGGGCAGATCGGCGACCAACTCGACACCTCGCGGGTAAGCCGGGTACTGAACACCCAGGACATCACCGCGGTGCAAGTGGTCGCGGCGCGCCTGCGCCTGGACGACAGCGTCCTGCACTACGCGGTGCGCCTGATCCGCGCCGCGCGCGACTGGCAGGGCATCGACACCGGCCCCGGACCGCGCGCCGGCATCGCCCTGGTCCGGGCCGCCCGCGGCCATGCGCTGGCCGAGGGCAAGACCTTCGTGACCCCCGACGATGTCAAGGCGATGGCGCCAGCCGTCCTGCGCCATCGCCTCAAACTCACCGCCGATCTGGAAATCGAGGGCTATCGACCGGACGATGTCCTCGGCGATTTGCTGGCGGCCGTGCCGGCGCCGCGGGCGTAGGAAGTGGATAGTGGATAGTGGATAGTGGATAGTGGATAGTGGATAGTGGACAAACATTTAACGCTATTTTGCAGTTAGTCATTATACTAACAGAATATTTTTACTAGCTTTCTCGTTATTGCATGTTTCAACTTAATAAAATTTCTTACGCTGATTTACTATGGGTTTGCTACGCGGAAACACACTTCAACTACACCATCTACTGTCCACTTCCCCACTATCCACTATCCACTATCCACTATCCACTTCCCCACTATCCACTATCCACTATCCACTATCCACTTCGCCCATGCCCCCCCGCCCTCCCCTCATCATCGCCCTCGCCGCCTGGACCGCCGTCGGCATCACCGCCACCTGGCAGCCCTGGGCCGGGACCCTTTGGCAATGGAGCGGGGTACTGATCGCCGGGGTCGCGCTCGCCGACCTGCTCGCCCTGCGGCGCTTGCCCGACCCGCTGCTGCGCCGATACATGGGCCGCACCCTGCCGCTGGGCGTGTGGAGCCCGGTGCGCCTGGAAGTCGGCAACCCGTCCGCTCAAACGCTACGACTGCGCGTCCACGACCTCCACCCCGCCGCGTTCGCCGCACGGGGGCTGCCTGTTGAGCTTCGGCTGCCACCCGGCGGACAGGCCGAGGTCCAGTACCGCCTGTGCCCGCCCGAGCGCGGCGATTTCCCGGTGACCGGCTGCGCGGTCGCCACCCGGTCACCCCTGGGGCTGTGGGTGCGCGCCCGCTGCCTGCCGCCGGCGCAAACGCTGCGGGTCTTTCCCAACTTCGCCGAGATCAGCCGCTACACCCTGCTCGCCGCCAATGATCAACTGGCCCAACTCGGCGTGCGCCGACTCCAGCGCCGCGGCAGCGGGGCCGAGTTCCACCAGTTGCGAGAATATCGGGAGGGGGACTCACTGCGTCAGATCGACTGGAAAGCGACCTCGCGGATGCGTAAAGTCATCGCCCGCGAGTATCAGGACGAGCGCGATCAGCGCCTGCTGTTTCTGCTCGACTGCGGCCGGCGAATGCGCCACCGCGACGCCGGGCAAGGCCGCGGCCACCTCGACGAGGCGCTGAACGCCCTGCTGCTGCTCGCCTATGTCGCGGTCCGCCAGGGGGACGCGGTCGGACTCATGACCTATGGCGGACCGCGCCGCTGGTTCGCCCCGCGCAAAGAACCCGCCACGGTGAACCGGCTGCTGGAGGCCGTCTACGACCTGCAACCCAGTCTGGAGGCCGCCGACCCGCTGGCCGCGGCCCGCACCCTGCTGGCCGCCATGCCGCGCCGCGCCCTGGTGGTGATCCTGACCAACAGTCGGGACGAGGATCAGGAGGGCCTGGAGCAGGCCGCCCAACTCCTGCGCCGCCGTCATCTGGTGGTGGTCGCCGATCTGCGCGAGGCCGCCCTGGACCGGGCACTGGAAGCACCGATCGGCAACCTTGAGGAGGCCTTACGCTTCCACGCCGTCCACGGCTGGCTCGCCCAGCGGCAGCGACATCAGGAGCGCCTGCAGCACCTGGGCATCCAGTCGCTGGATCTGCTTCCGGCGCAACTGCCTATCGCGCTGGTGAACCGGTATTTCGACATCAAACGCGCCGGGCTGCTTTGATCCGGATCGGTGTCGCCGGGGCCTTGATGCCGCCGGCGGCGCCCTTGGGTTCAGGCCTGCCCAACCGGATATTCCGGCTGCTCCTGGCGAAGATCACCGCGTGTGTGATGCGGCCCTGCACCCCGCGTCGGGACATGCCCTGGTAAAGGTTGTAGAGTACGAAGGTGGCGAAAGCGCGCCGCAGGTAGTCGAACAGCGCGAGCGGTTGGACTTCAGGACCACTCCGTAACACAATTACGGGATATTAAACTCCATTTGGGACTTGAGAACCCGTTCAACCGCTGATGGTGATATCGCGATGATCCGAATGCAGGTGCAATTCACCGATGCCCAGGCCCAGGCTCTAAAGCAACGCGCGGCACGGGAGCAAGTTTCGGTTTCGGTCCTCGTGCGGCGAGCCGTCGATGGTTTGACGGCGCTGGAGCGCACGGCGGCAGACCAAGCCGCACGACAGCGGGCAATCACCGCGGTTGGTCGTTTCGCCTCCGGTCAGGTAGATGTAGCGGAGCGTCACGACGCCTATCTGGCGGATGCCTTCAGCCGGTGACGGAGTCCCGATGATCTTCGTCGATACCTCGGCGCTCTACGCCGTCCTGGATCGGGACGATGCGGCCCATCCCGCCGCTCGGGGCGCTTGGACCCAATGGCTGGAGGCGAGCGATGGCCCGACTCTGGTCGCTAGCAATTACATCCTGGTCGAGACCTTCGCGCTGGTGCAAAGCCGACTCGGCCTGGATGCGGTTCGCACCCTCATGGATGACCTGCTACCCGTTCTAACCATTGAGTGGATTACCCCGGACGATCATCGGCTCGCGGTTGCGATGCTGTGCAATGCCAACCGCCGCCGTTTAAGCCTGGTCGATTGCAGCAGCTTCCAGGTCATGCGGCGGCTCGCCGTCAGCGAAGCATTTGCTTTCGACGGGCATTTCTCCGAGCAGGGGTTTCGGGTGCGGCCTGGTTGAGTGCGGCGGGATCGGGCGTGGCGCATCTATAGCCTTCGTACCTGATATCCAGACAGACCTTTGATGTAGGGGCGGGTTTGAAACCCGCCCCTACGTCCGGTTATCACATCCGAACGCTATGTCAGGCGTGGCCGACACCGGGTTCCGGAACACGTAGTTGGGCCAGTTCACCGATGAGTCCCTTGAGGGTCGCGATGCTCCAAATCATCCGACAGCCATCAAGCCGGCGGCACCGTCGGGTTCAGGCTTGCCCAACCGGAGATTCCGGCTGCTCCTGCGTCTGATACTGTCCCAGCGCGACCCGGATCGGCGCCCGCAAGCCCTCGCCGTAATACATCGCCTGGTATTTTGGCATCTGCTTGATCCGGTCCGCATAGAGCGCCACCCGGTCGGAAGCGGCGAAGGTCTTGGCGATCAACTTGGCGTCGGCGTCGTTCAGTCGCAGAGCCAGGTAATTCCCAATCGCGGTGAACAGCGAGGGGTCGAAGTCCTTGGCCTCCTGGGAGGCGACGACAAAGGCGATGCCATACTTGCGGCATTCCTTGACCATAGTCGCGATCAGCTTCAGGCGCGCGGCGCGATGGGCCTCATCGAAGATCACGGCGTGTGTGATGCGGCCCTGCACCCCGCGTCGGAACATGCCCTGGTAGAGGTTGTAGAGCACGAAGGTGGCGAAGGCGCGCTGCAGATAATCGTTCTGCGTGCCGTGAATCTGGATCAGTGCCGGTCGCGTCTGGTCGAGCAAGGTCGGCGCGCCGGTGTCGGGGACGGTTGCGAACAGCCCATAGTCATCCAATTCACTGAGTCGTGTCAGCAGCCCCTTGTCCGGCTTGTCCTCGGTGCGCAACCGCTCTAGGAAGGTACGAAACGCGGGGGTTTCACCACGTTGGCCCGGTGCCCAGCCTTGGTCCAGATAGCTCTGCTTGAGCGCGTCGCGCAGTCGACCCAACTGGACATCCCCCAGGTCGGGAAAGATCGCCGCAAAGATGTCGCGCAACATACCGGCATTGTCCAGATAGGCGACGGGGCCGGCGCCGACCACCTCCATCGGATTGAAGCCGAGCCCGGCGTAGCGGACCACCAGTGGCTGCTGCGGCAATTGCAAGGCCAGTTTCTCGTCGATGTCTTCGTGGTAGGAGAAGACGATCGGCGTCATGCCCTGGGCGTCGAGTTGGATGCAGGTGTTGATCAGGCTGGTGGTCTTGCCCATTCCCGGCAGGCCCAGGATCATCAGGTGCGGATTGGCTTGGATGATCGGGTGCCAATACAGCGGTTCATCGCCGGGGTGCTGATGGCCGAGCAGCACGCTCGCCGCGCCGACCGGCGGTGGTCCGGCCGCGGTCTGGATTGCCGCAGCGGGACTTGGTGGTTCGGTGGGGTCATCGGGCTCTGTCCCGGCATGACTCCCCGGCGCGCCCTCATGCAACTCCGAATCGCGCAGTGCCGAGGCCTCGTCCGCCGACAGCGCAGTCCCCGTTGAGGCTGCGGCAGTGTTTTCCTGCCATCCAGCGACGACCGCGCGGCCTTCGCGCCCGGCGTCGTTGGTCGGCGCCTCGGGCTTGCCAGGGTCGCCCGGCCCACCGTCCTCCGGCGCCAGCCCCGGTTCCGGCAGCATTCCGGCCCCGAACAGCCACAGGTCCGCATGGCCGAGCTGCTCGATTCGCGCCGGCTGTGCCCCTCCATACTCGGGGCAGAAGACGAACCCCAACCGGCGCAGATCGAGCAGGTCCGGCGGGTCGATCTCCTTGCGGACCAGGCGGTCGATCTCGCGCATCAACCGGGTATAGGCCGCCGCGGTGAGACCATGTCGGCGCCCCTTCTTGGCATAGAAGCGCAGGATGCGCGCGAGCCATGCCCGGTTGACGGTCTGTTCCAGGGTCGAGGTGCGCGCGCCGAAGAGACTATGCCAACGCTGGCAGGACGCCTCAAGCTGACGCTCCATCGCCGCGACCAGATCAGCCGCGCGGGCGGTCTTCAGATAGCGTCGGAACTTGACCTCGATGAAGGTCACCGCGAGCCCGCCGTCGGCGCCGGCCGTCACGTACAGCAAGTCGGCGCGCTCATCGCCCTCCTGCCCCGGCTTGGCAGGCTTGCGGAACAGTTCCGGCACGTCGTCCACCGGAATCAGAAAGCCCTCGGCCAACGCCGGCCAAACCGGATAGTCGACCGCGGCGCGGCTGCACTGCCCCTGCACCAGCGCAATTGCGATCATCTGCTGTGTCGTCGTGCCCGCTCCTGCCAGGCGCAGCGCCAATCGGCCGCTCACCGCCTTCAACGCATCCAGCAGCGAACGGCAATTGCGCGGGCTGGCGGACAGGCCCATCTCGCCCAAGGCGGTATCGAGCAGCCCGACCACCTCGTCCAGGTTGCTGGTGGAGGTGATCAACTGCATGAAGCCCAGGTCGTCGCGCTCCGCCACGCAGTCGATGACGTAGGCGTCGTAGACCGTCGGCAGTTCGCGCGGAGAGTCGAAATACTCCATCCCGGCATGGCGGTCGGCGGTCATGACCCAGTCGCACAGGTGATGCAGGTCCGCCAGCAGGTCGGCCTGTTCCGGGCTGACCTCGGTAATCAGCAATCGAAGGCAATGGCGACATGGGCCGCGGTTTGCGGCCGGTCCAGGTTGCGTCGCGCCCAGCGCAGCCGCGGCAGGCTCACCCCGCCGGGAGGTGTCACGCTCTGCAACAACCAACGATCTTCCTCCGGTACGGCCCCGACACCGCTGCGCCGACGCTCCGCGGTGGCGGACAAGAAGCGCCCGGTCTGCGCGCTGGACTGCCTGGCACCGGGGAACAACTCCAACTCAAAACAGTGCGTATCATCGCCGTCATCCGCAGCCTCATCCTCCGCGACGTTCGCGCGGAGCGCCTTGCCGAGGGCACGGGCGACCGGCATCGCATCACCGGCCCGCAGGGCATAGCGGATGCAGTTGCAGATAGCGCCCCAGTTCGCCCGCCAAGGCATCGGCCGCACCATCGCCGACCGAGGGCGCCGTGACCGCCTCGCCACCCAGGAGCCGACCGAGCAGGGCCAAGGTTGCCTTGGGCTCCGGGTCATCGGCCGCAACCATGGCCGCCGCATGGAACCCGAGGGTATCGCCGAAGACGAAGGTCCGGCCTGGTTCGAGCCCCGGCAGGAAGGCCGGATAGTGGGCGCCTGTCACCGGCTTCAGGATCTCCGCGATTCGCTGGGGCGTGAGCCGGTCGGCATTGCCTACGTTGTAGCGATGGTAGGCGACCATGAGATCGAACCCCTGCTGCCAGGCGACCCGCAGCGGGTGGGTCGGCAGCACGATCAGGCCCAGGCAGCGCCCAGCCAGAGACTGCACCTCCAGGGTCTGGATCAGCGTCAACTCGGGGTCGCCGGTCTGCCACAGCCTGGCCGCCACGTCTACATAACGATCAACCTGCTTCAGCTCATCGACCAAATACAGCACGCCCAGTGGGCCTTGGGTCGGCTTGAGCCAAGCCGCCAACTCTGCCGATGCAGCGGCGAGCGGCTCGGTCGCGGCACTGTCGCCCATCGGCACAAACTCGGGTGAGCTGACCGGATGGACGAGGTGGGTGCGGACCCGGGCCAACAACTTGATAGCGCCGGCCTCGTGGCGCTTGGATGCCCCGGCCCCTTGGCGTAAACTTGAGAAAGACACTTCCGCACAAGGAGATAAGACTCGACATGGTTACCGCAAACCCGATTCGCGAGCAGTTGAAGCAGGAGCTTCACCAGATACCAGACGGCAAGCTTGCCGAGATTCTGGACCTCGTTCACTACTTTCGCGTAGGCGTCCAGATGGAACAGCGCGGCGGCGTCAACATCGAGCCACTTCCCGCGACTTCCGATGAGCAGCTACTGGACGAGCTCCGCGCCTTCATTCGCCGGCCCAACGCCGCACCGCTGGGCGAGTTCCGGCTGAACCTGGAAGGTTATCGCTTCGACCGCGAGGAAGCGAATGAGCGTTGAGTACTTCCTCGATACGAATGTCCTTCTGTACCGCTACTCCGATCAGGATATCGACAAACGCCGAATTGCCGCCAACCTGCTTGAGAGCGGACGGGCCATTGCGAGCGCACAGGTGTTGAACGAATTCTGCAACGTGACGCGCAGAAAGTTCCCGACCTCGTATACCAAGATCGAGTCCACGCTGACTGAAATTCAGGGGCTACTGCCGATTATGCCGTTGGACGTCATCGATACCATGAGCGCCGTCCGCATCTCGTCCCGCTACCAATACAGCTTCTACGACTCGCTGATCTTGGCATCCGCTGAGCGGCATGGTTGCCGCGTGGTACTCTCCGAAGATATGCAGAGCGGTCAGACGTTGGATAGTGGCGTTCGGATTTGGAACCCGTTTTCGATTTAACTCGACTTTGTGTTGACGGCATCAGGAACAAGAACTCGAAGCTCCGCTTATACACATGCTGCCGACAAGGAGGGAAAATAGGGGGTTTGGTATGAAGGCGGAAATATCGTGGTCTGTCCCTGATTATTTTGGCAGCCAAACACCTTGCGTCCCGTCTTCGGGTTGAGCGAATCATCCAGCGCCAGCAGCAAGCGTCCCGCCGTCAGCGGGTCGGGGATGGCCCGCCACAGCATCTCCCAGACCCGCATCCAGGGCAACTTCACCGACGCCATAAAGGTGTAGTACCGCGACTGGGCGATCACCACGCCAAACAACGTGGCAATCGCCCGCAGCAGGTTGGAGGTACGCGAGGCGGTGATTGGCACCAGGATCGCCTGGAGCGTCAGGATGAACCAGCGACTGCGCCGCCGACCATGCGCGGTCGCCGGAAAGAGGGCTTGGAACTGCACGGCCAGAGCGGGTAAGATCGACATGGAATGCGGGCTCGTTTAGTTTTTAATCAACGGTTTAGGCACCTTCGATTATACCCTGAATAGAGTCCGCATTCACCTTTAAGTCGCTGAAATGTAATCGCAATAGGCCGCTATTCCGCGCCACCAGCGAGGCCGTTGAGCGGCTGATACAGTATATTAGCTACCACTAATTGACGACGCGATACGTGTACGTTTTTTCGCGTTGCATACTGTGTATTTCTCATTAATTAAAAATAGGAAACTTCAGTCCCTGATTATTACCGTCCCTGATTATTACCGGTTACGTCGTGCCCAGCGCAGCCGCGGCAGGCTCACCCCGCCGGGGCGCTTCACGCTCTGCAACGGCCAGCGATCCTCCTCCCGCACCGCCTCGGCACCGCTGCGCCGACGCTCCGCGGTAGCCGACAAGAAACGCCCGGTCTGCGCGCTGGATTGCCCGGCACCGGGGATCACCGATATCTGCCATAGGCAGATAGTATGGAGCGACCAGTTAGATAATTGGTATTTTCGCCGACTCGACCTTGAATCGCTCAATTAGACGAATAAGCTCCGATGCGATTTCTTCTACCCATTTCTTTCTCTGCACGGAGTTGGCGAGCTTAGCCCCATAGGCTTCTTGAAAATCCATGAAATTGACTCGCGGCTCCGTATACTTCCAGGCGCACCACCAATCTTCCCCAGATGCCTTGTCCCAGTCAGCGAGCGCCACGATAATCTCTTGCAGCAGAGGATGCTTTACTTTCACCTCTTGCGCATACTTGCCGCGGGTGCCGTTCTTGGCCGCCGTGAAAGCGACGTAGAGTCGGTGATCCACCTCCAAGCAGAGGTGAACGCTGAGGTCATCGTAAGCCCATAGGTCGTATTTAATCCCGAAACACCTTGCTCTGTTTCGTAGCGCATAGAAATTTCTGCAGTAACTCACGTCTTGCTTATGAAAATCCGAGTCTACGAAATCGAAATGAAAACCTCTGCTGGATAACTCCTGTAGGAGCTCCTGCCACACCAGTCTTTGCACCTCGATTTTTGTTTGTCCAATCGCTTTCTCCAGTGTCAGAGCGGACTCCAGGTTGTCGCCCTGAAGTAATAGTTTCATCAGTTCCATTTTGTGCTCCTCAGATATCGTCTGACCGGTGAGTTTCTTGACAAGGGAGATATACTGAATGAGCGACTCTCGCAAATGTGGTATTTGGTAGGACTCTTTCGCGCACCGTTCCAGCCATTTCAGAATATCTTGGGAGTAGGAGATCAGCTGAATCTCTGCTTCAGGGACACTACCGCGGCTATCATTCGATGGCTGAGATCCGAAAAGGGTCAGATACAGAATTCGTGGTTTAGCTTGAGGGTATCTGGATTTGAGAAACTCATAATAATGCTGAAGCTGCTTTGGTTGATCAGGCGCGTAAATCTTGTTCTCGATCACCAGACCACTATTTCCCCCCCGCATCAGGATATCAATCCGGCCTTCCGCTACGGATACTTCGGTTTGAACGCAAGGGAATCGCTGCGTTGATTGCTGTGGCGCGTCGATAGTTTCGAAAAAAAGAATTTGGAAAAGATCCCCTAGCTGATGCGAACCTTTTGGGTCTAGCAATTCTGCGATAAAGCTTGAGTGCAACCAAACTTCATCGGCGTCGGTGCGTAGAATAGAGAAAATATTAAACGACGCTTTTGAGGCTTCCTCGATTTTCTGATATTTCAGATTGACAATAGCGCATCGATCAAGTAACGATTGAATTTGGTTCATTTGCCTTCACTTGCGGTTGATGGGCAATTCAGGAAGCATAGCTTTCCGAAAATAGGTCTCCAATCGGACCTTGGGGGCCAGACTATGCCCGCTGCTGGTCATCCGACTTCCAGTCAGTGCACCTGTGCATCCGCGATGGCGTCTGCAATCGCGGCGCAATGCTCGGTCAGGATGCGAGTTTGAACAACGACAGCGCGGCGTTCGCGATCAGCGGCGAAGGCCAAGCACGCTTGGATGTCGACCCTTTCCAACTCCGGAAAATCTTCGATAATTTCGTCGGCGGTCATGCCGTCGGCAAGCCATCCGAGGACATCGTAGACAGTGATACGAAGCCCGCGGATGACGGGGCGCCCGCCGCGCTTACCCGGCGCAATTGCGATTCTATCGATGTAGCCCATCCTTTTCTCCCCTTGCGGCTTGTTCTCGTTTTCAAGCTCTGCTTGAAAACGTGGTACGAAAAACTCTGCTTTGCGTACACAATTGTGGAATCAATGATTAAGGGGCAGGATTCCCAAGCGGATCTTCGACTTCGCGGTTCATGGGTCGGGCACCCCGTCATCGAGTGACAAGTTGATCCCTGATCGATTTGGGCTCCCGCCTCATCGGCAGAATCGCCGCGACGGTGGCGACGTCATCCGCGACCGAATAATAGATGGCGTAAGGGAATCGCCTCGCCAGCATTCGATGAAAGCCCTCAATCTTGACATGAATGCCGCCATAGACCATCAGCCGATCTAAATCGGCGAGCAGGCTGTCCCAGAAGATATCGCCGGTGCCAGGTTGCCGTTCTTCGTAAAATGCGCTGACGTCCATCAGATCCGCGAGCGCTTCGCGCAAAACGCGAACGCCGTGGATGGCCATTACCGACGCGACGCCTTTAGCTCTGCCAGCGAAACGAATTCCGCGGACGGATCGTGAAGCCGCCTGCGCCGCTCGGCCAAGACATCTTGGTGCCAATCCGGCGATTCTATCTTGGCGTCGGCGACCATGAGAGAGTCCCAGATGGCTTCCATGGCCTCAATCCGCTCTGCGACGCTCATCTTGGTGATTTCGGTAGCGTTCATGTCAATCACTCGGGGTTTGGCACTCGAAAGTGTTTTGCGGCGGGGCCGCGATGGTCTTGAAACCCAATGCGCGGGTATGGTCCTCTGCGGCTTGAGAGTAGACGGCAAGGTCGTTATGAAAGCGTTCTGCATCGGCCATCAAGCCGCAGCCGCAGCCGCAGCCGCAGCCGCGTGCGCGAGCAGTCGTTCGCCGCCGCGGATACTGAGCAACGCATAGGCGCGGGCCTTGCGCAGAGTCAGTTCTCCAAAGCACTCCCGCAACAGTGCCAGTTCCTCTTGTTCCGCGGCCGTCAGCGCGTCTGCACGCAGCCCCAAATCCGCAAGGCGCAGCCGATCGGGCTCCGACATGCTGGACGTGGCGATATCCATTAAGGCGCCATTGCCTAGCCAGGTCATCTCGATCAGTTGGGTCTGGAGCTTGGGCGGGCAGTCGTCCAATGGCGGCAGGGCCGCCTCCAGCAGCACGGCAAGTACCTGCTCCAAGGGGCGGTGCATGAGTCGTGCAGCCTGGCTTGCCTGTCGGACCAGGGACTCGGACAAGTCCAACGTAATGGTGGTCATCGCGGGTCTTCTTTGTTAATGGATGCAAGACATTGAGGCTGGGGCGCGCGTAACCAGGCGCGACCGCAAGCGTTCAAACGCATCGCCCTCAAGCAGCCTGCCTCGCGTCGAGTTCTTCGCGCAGCACCCGCCGTAGCGTCTGTTCCAGATCATTCCGGCTTTGCTGCTGGTCGATGTGGACCTTCAGGGCCTCGTTGATCAGCGTCTGGTAGCTGCCGCCGTTTTCCGGGACCTGCTCCCTGAACCAGTCGACGACGGCTGTATCCAAGGAAATTGTAATGCGGGTCTTATCGCGCTCGGGGGTGATGACGGAGCCGCGGCGGGCCTGGCTGAAGTCGATTTCCTGATCGAGTGGATCGCTATCGTCTTGTCTATTCATGGTGTGCCTGCTTTAAGGGCCGGGATACCGGCTGCGCTCTTGGGTCGTCGCCCGGCGAGCGGAGATGAGACGTATCGTGTGGTCGCGCCAGGTGTAGGCGAGGACCAAGATTCTCCCAAGGTCATCGACTCCGATGGTCGTGTAGCGTTCCTCGGCGTGTTCGCGATCATCATGGATAAGCGCGTAGGGATCGGAGAGGACCGATTCGCAGTCGCGGAAATCCACGCCATGCTTTGCCAGATTGGCGCTGCGCTTCGTTGGGTCCCACTCGATTTTCATGGCGGATAGGATGTGCGCTGCTGGAAATACGGACAAGTATGGCTGCTCACAGCATCTCCCGCACCAGCACCTGCCGCCCCTCGCGCGGTACGACGCGCACCCGGAACAAGCCCTGCTCGTCACCGGGATGCCAGCCGTGCAGTTCGCGGGCGTCCTCGCTCGCCAGGCGCTGGGTGAAGATCTCCAAATTGGCGAAAACGCCCTCTTCGCCGACCCCGGAGAGCTGGGTACCGTCCTTCAGTTCCAGCAGCAGATGGAAGATCTCCAGACCGATGATCAGGGTCTCAGTGCTACTGTCGGCATACCGGTAGATCAGGTGCAAATGGGTATGCAGGCGCTCCAGTCCATCGGCGGCCAGCGGCAGCGCGGGTTCGAGGCTGAACCAGTCCCAGGGTTTGACCACCCAGAAGGCGCTTTCGGTGGGTGTGCGCGGGGTGATACGCAGCGGTACGCCGCGGGCCAGGTTGTCGGGAGCGAAGGCGAGCGCGGGCAACTCCTCCAGGCGGGCGATACCTAAGCACAGGTCGCGTAGCGTGGCATCCTGGTCCGACGGCGGCAGCAGCGGCAGATCGCGGAAACGGGCGAGGTGGCGGCCGTGACTGAGCCGCACGCCGTCGTCTTGATCCTGGTTGGGGCCTGGGTTCGGGTCTGGGTCCGGACGCAGCAGCCAGGCGCGACGGCGGGCCTCGCGGAGCCGGTCGGGACCGCCGACGATCGCATCCTGGCGCAGCAGCACGCGGTCGATGGCGGGATCAGCCTCCAGGGCCGGGTCGAAACGGGCCATCTCGGCGAGCAGCTCGCCCTGGCGCCGTTCGGAGCCGGCGTCAAAGGCGCGTTGCCAGAAGGGCACCGGGCGGCGGTCGGGGTCCTGGTGCAGTTCGGGACAGTCGTCGAGTCCGAAGAGACAATAGGACAGGGCCGCCCGCAACTCTCGGGCGGTGATGTGGACCTCGCCCCGCTGATGACAGGCCTGGAACAGTTCGGTGAGACGGTTGCGCAGGCGGGGACCGCTCGCCGCGTCGCACAGGGTCTGGACCGAGTTCCAGGCGGTGCAGCGACTGCTTGCGGTGCACGTCGCACAGGGCTGCCAGGGGTCGGGGCTGTGCTGGGCACCGACGAGACGGTCGATCAGTGCCCCCAGGAAGTCGGCACTGAGCCCTTGGCGATTAGCGTCGATGCCGCCGACCAGTGAGCGGCGATTCAAGTCGATGAGACGAAACCGTTCCTCGGGTGCCGGTACGTCAAACAGCAGCACCTGGCGTAGTGAACGGGTGAGCCAGGTCTCGGCCGGGCGGGTCTCGATCCACTCCAGGAGCTTGCCATTGTTGACGGCGACGATGTGAACGCGATCCCGCGGGAAGTCCGGGACCTGGAAGGGCGCGAACAGGTCGTCGAGCAGGTCGTTGGCATCGCGGCCCTGCCAGGCAGCGGCGCCGTCCAGGTTGACCATGAGGCGGCGGCCGTCGGCGAGGTCGGTCTCCCAGACCCGGCGGGAGGAGTGGATCTCACCGAGTCCCAGGCGGCGGGCCAGGTGTTGCAGGAAGGCGGTCTTGCCGTCGCCGGCGTTGCCGAACAGGATCACCAGGTTGACGCGCCCCGCCTCGATGTCGTCGAACAACACCTGATCGAGCCGGGTCTCCACATAGGTCGAGATCGCGAATGCCGAGTCCAGGCCGCGGGTCTCGCGCACCCCGTGACGGGAGCCGGGGTAGGTGCGCAGCAGTTCGTCCAGCCAGGGATTGGTGTTGGCGGACAGGGGCGGCGGCGGGGGCTCGGCAGCCGTCGGCTGGGGTGGGATGCCGCTGCTTGGATCGGCCGTCTCTGCCTCCAGTGCATCCAGGATGGTCAGGGCCTCGGCGGCGTCCCGAAAGCGGCGGCCAGGGTCGGGGTCGGTCGCGCGATCGAGGAACGGACGCAGGCATCCCAGGCCCTCGATGCCGTCCCAGCAGAGGCCCAGGTCCTTGCGGCGCTCGGGGCCGTGGGTGAAGGGGTCGCGTTCGGTGAGGGCCTGGAACAGGCTTGCGGCCAACGCATAGAGGTCGTCGGCGGGTGCGATGGGGGCGCGTGACTGCACCGCCGGGCTCGCATAAGGCAAAGTCCCGCCCCGCGCCGGCTGACCCGCGCGGGCGACAGTGTCGTAGTCGGTGAGCACGGCATTGCCGCCGCCGATGATGATATTGCGCGGGCTGACATCGCCATGGACCAGCCCCACCCGATGTAGCGCATCGAGCCCGGTGCAAACCTGGTGCAGCCAGCGTCGCGCGAGAGTCTCATCGGACGCCTCGCCCAAGTCCTCGGCGAGGATCGGCAACACCCCGGCGAGGTCGTGCAAAGGTGTGCCTTCCACCCATTTGAGCAGGGCCACAAAGCGGTCCTGTTCCCACTCGGCGGCGTACTCGTGGATGGCGGAGAGGTGGGGATGCGTGGTGTAGGCGCGGGCCAGCCGGTAGGCGTGAATGGCGGCCTTGCCGTCCTCCGCATGACGGACCAGTTTGGCCACATAGGTGCCGAAGCGCTCGTCCGACCCCTGATCCAGTTCGACGACCTTGAAGGTCTGCCCGACACCGCCTTGCCTCAACCGGCCTAGGATCTTGTAGCGCGACTGCTGGAACGGGACCACGGTGTCCTCGTCCCAATACTCGGCGGGGGGCAGGCTTGGCGCCAGATCCGTGTGGGCCTCCGGGGCAGCGGCGAGGGCGGCAAGTCGGGCGGCGACCGCGTCCAGCGTCGAGCGATCCGCCGGGGCCGGGGCACAACCCGCTTCCAGTACGGGCGCGATGCCGCGGGAAAGGGGATCGGTCCCGTCGAACAGCAGCAGCAGTGACGCGCACAGGCCAAAGGTGTCAGAGCGGGTATCGGCAACGCCGAGACCGCCCGCGCGTACCTCCGGGGCGAAAAAGTGCGCCAGCTCGCCGCAGTCGAGCCGCGTCGGGGCCACGGTGACGGCATCCTGCAACCTGGTCAGGTTGAGTTCGGTAAAGAGCGGCTGATTGTTGTGCCGCACCCGCAGGCTGCGCGGTGTCAACTGCCGGTGCAAGGCCGGTCCCACCTGCGGGTCCTGCGGGCGATGGAATTCCTGCAAGGCAACGACGGCGGCGCGGGCATAGGCGAGCCTGGCCGGTGGGTCCCAGCCGGGATCGGCTTGCCGCTCGGTGAGGCTCGGGGCAGCGGGGTCCACCAGCGAGAAGAAGTGCAGTTCGCCGGGGTAGCCCTCCGCCTCTTGGAAGGAGTCCAGCAAGCTCGGGATGAACTGGGCCTTCTGCCAGTGCTGGATGCTGTCGAATTCCCGCCGCGCGAGTGTGAGCGCGTCCTTGTCGTCGCTGGCCGACAGGTCGTACAGGTGCAGGATGACGCGGTCGCGCCGGGTGGGGTGCTGGCCGCGATAGATGCGATGGAAGGCGTCGGCGGGTGCCGACAGCCGTTCCAGGTTGATGAGCCCGGCAAAGCGGCGCAGGTCGCCGTCCAGGGCGACCTTGACCCGCGGTCCCAGCAAGCGGGCCGCCAAGGCGATCTGGTCGGGTGACAGGCGTTGGCCGCCGCCGACGTTGAGCAGTTCCTGCCACTCGGGCAGTCCGAATACCGGGATACCGCGCGGCTTGGGGCGTCGGTCGGACGGGAAGCGGATCTCGCCCTTGGTCAGCAGCAACTTACCCGAGACGAAACCGACATCCAAGCCGGTGCGCAGCCGGCCGGCGACCCGCTTCGCCTTGGCGTCGATGCGGTCGGCCTCGTGGTCGACGGTCGGCGAGTCCTTTCGCAGGAAGGCCGCGTCCCAGTGCTTGACCTCGACGGTGCAGACGCCGGGCGGGCCGATGACGACGAGATCGATCTCGTCCGCACGGGCACCGGTGTGCTGGGCATGACTCAGGTTGGAGAGAATGATCCAGTCGCCGTCGGCGCCTTGGAGCTTGGCGCGCAGCCGCTCGCAGGCGATGCGTTCGCTTTCGTTGACGAAGGTCCCGCAGGGGATGTGACGAACCATCGCTGTGACTCCCTATTTCCAGTGCATCCTGGATCAGATCACTGGCGGAGGTCAACGCTATCAGGAGTCTGCGATGGCGGCAAATGCGTTCGGAACAGAATGTGAAATCGCACATCCTCAGTGAACAGCGGCAGACGGTCGACGTCGGCACGCCCACGGCATTCGCTGCCCACCTCAGATGCCATCGGTGTCACCGCTCACCGACGAGCGGCGGCGCCTCGGGCCTTCCCTGGCCCCGTCGTTCCGGCGGTCAGGGCATAACGGTCAGGTTGAGAGTCTTGGCGTTGTTGCCGGGAACCGGATCCTGAGTATCGGTCTGGGCGCTGCCGGTGAGGGCTATGGCCCCGGCGGCGGCGGGCCGCAGGTACAGATACCGGGTGCGTGAGGCGTTCTTCGCCAGGCTGCCGTAACTGCAGACCACTTCGGAGGCGGCGACGCTGCATTCCGCGGGTCCGGACACCCAGCTCAGACCGGCGGGCAGTGGCAGCACGAAACGGGTGTTGGCGGCGGTATCGGTTCCCAGATTCTTGATGATGAAAATGAACTCCGCCGCGCTCCCGGCCTTGGGGGTCAGACTGGTGGCCTTGAACTGAGTCAGCACGAGGTCCGCGGTCTGCCCGGCAGGGGGTGGAGGGGCTGCCACGGTCAGGACGACGCTGGCCGCGTTGTTGGCGGTGTCCGGGTCCTGGGTGTCGGAGCCGGCGGTACCGGTGAGGGTGAGGCTCCCGGCGGTCGTCGGGCGCAGGGCGACGCTGCGGGTGCGGGTGCCCGATTGTTCCAGGGTGCCGAAGCTGCATACCAGATGACTGGACGCGACGGCGCAGTCGGCAGGACCGCTGACCCACTGTACGCCGGCGGGCAGCGGCAGCGAGACCCGCGCGTTCAGGGCCGCGTCGGTGCCCAGGTTGCCGACCGCGAAGCTCAGGTTGACGGTGCTGCCGGCCACCGGGGTGGGGTTGTCCACGGCAAACGACGCCAGGTTCAGGTCGGCCAGGACCGGGACCGGTGGGGGTGGTGGCGGCGGAGGTGGCGGGGGTGGCGGTTCGGCGCCGTTCACCTCCGGCAGGGCGGCAAGCAGGGCGGCCGTGGTGACAGTATGCTCACGGGGATAGCTGTTCCAGCCGCGGTAGATGCCGAAGTTGCCCTCGTTGTAGGCGAACAACTGACGGCTGATGCCGAAGTGGTCGAAAGCGGCATTGGCGTCCGCCAGCCAGGCGACCCCGGCGACGCCCTCGATTTCGTATTTCTCGAAGGTAATCCCGTACTCGCCCACGTTGAAGGGGACAGTGAAGCTGTCGGTGGCGCTGTCGTAGAACACCTGCAGGCCCTCGCCGTCGCGCAGTTCCTGCTCGAAGGTCTCGACGGTACCGACGTAGGGGGTGTTATTAGTGTGCGAGCCGGCCCAGGACCAGGGCTCGTACCAGTGAACGTCGTACAGGATGTTGGGGTCGGCAAGGCGGTACATGCCGGTGTCACTGGGGTGGAAGGAAACCTCCACCACGACCAGATGGTGGGGGTCCACGGTACGGATCTTCTCGATGACCGTCGCCGCGTAATCAAACCACTGATTAACGTAGGGTTCGTTGATCAGGTCATAGCCGACGATGGTCGTCTCGTTGCGGTAACGCCCGGCGATGGCGACCCAGAGGTCCTCCAGGCGCTTCTTGAGGTCGGCTCGGCTGCCGAAGCCCTTGAAGCCACTGGCGCTCTGGTAACCGCCCGGGGGAACGTGCATGTCCAGGATCAGGCGCAGGCCGTGGGCCTTGGCCCATTGGATGTGGCGGTCCAGCACGGCCCAGCCCTCTTCCTTGTAGACCCCGGGGGCGGTGTCATCCTCGAATAAGTTGTAGGCAAGCATCAACCGCACGCTGTTGAAGCCCAGGGCGGCGATCTCGGCGTAGGAGTCGGCGTTGACGTTCTTGAACTTGTAGTTGGTGAGCGCCGCGGAGAGGTCGTCGCCCGGATCGTACTGATAGACATTGGTCCCTTTGAGGACAAAGGGCGCGTCGTTCGGACCCAGCACCAGACGGTTGCCGCTTGCCCGCACCAGCGCGTCGGTGTCCAGGGTCGCCGGGGGCTGGTAGCCGATCTCGGCCCGGGTCAGGGGGGTGACGTAGGCGTTGTCGATGTAGACGGTTTTGCCCAAACCGCCGGAGATACACAGTTTGATCGTGTCGGTCGCGGCGAAGTTGGTCTTGATGACGCCGAACAGAGTGGTCCAGCGGTCCGGATAGGCCCGGCCGTCGTAGCTCGATTGCTCCCCGTCGATCCAGGTCGGGCTGCCGTTGTTCTTGATCAAGCCCAGATCCAGATCGGCATAGCCGGTCTCGTCCGCCGCCAAGCGGACCCGGGCACCCACCTCATAAAGGGTGCCGTTCTGCAGAGAACCGGCGGCCAGGGCATAGAGCGCGCCGTAGGGACACCAGGCGTAAGCGGAGTCCAGACGCAAACCCTGGGTGCCGGTCTCCGCGGCGGCAGGATCCAGGGCGAGAGCGGACTTGGTGCTGCTCCAGGCAGGGAAGGGACCTTCAAAACCGCCGTCCTGAATCAGGTTGGTTCCGGCCAGCGCCGTGTTGACCGCGAGGGCCAAGGGGCTCAGCGCCAGGATGCAAGCGGACAGTGCGTCGCGTTTCATCGGATGAGATCCAAAAAAGTGGGGTTATGCGACTGATCGACCGCCAGGCATTTCAACCGACGGCCTTGCTCGACACTCGACCCATCGGGACACGAGGGTTCGGGTCGCGTCCGCCCAGGTAAAAGCAGCGAATGTGAGCGGCGTTCACAATAACAGAAACCGGGAGCCGACTCAACGCGTGCGTCCTGCATCGGGACCTCATCAAGCGCCGCGGGCGGGTCCCTTTCCAGCCACGCACCCCCATTTACCGGCAATCCGGTGGCGGTGCCGCGGCCCGTGACTCTAGGATACGACTCACCTGGAATGCAAAGATCATGCCCATATTGAAGGAACGCGACAGTTACCACCACGGTGACCTGCGCGCGGCCCTGATCGACGAGACCGAGCGCATGGTCGCCGCCAACGCGCTCGGTCAGATCACCCTTATCGAACTCGGGCGGCGCCTGGGTGTCGCCCGCTCGGCCCCCTACCGCCACTTTCGGAACAAGAACGCGCTGTTGTGCGAGGTGGCGGTACGGGCCTTCGCCCGCACCCGCGACATGACCCGGGCGATCCGCCTGACCCCCGGCCTGAGCCCCGCCGAGCGCCTGCAGGCGCTGGCCCGCGCTTTCTTCAACTTCGCGGTGGACCACCCGGATTGGTTCCGGTTGATGTATCGGGAGGGGTTGGTGGGGGCGGCGGAGTCGCCGGCCCTGGCCGCCATGCGGGAAGCGGATTTCGCCGAGCTGGTCCTGTTGTTGGCCGAGGCCCAGGAGGCCGGCCAGATCGCCCGGGGTGACCTGGAGACCCAGGCCCTGTTCTGCTGGGCGCCCCTGCACGGCATGGCCAGCCTGGTGGTGGATCAACACTTGCCCAAGGAGCTGTTCGCCGGCATGTTGGACTGGACGGTGACGGGGATCCTCAAGGGGCTCCGGCCGGATTGAAGCGCGGCCACCCCCGGCGCGTGGAACAGATTCACGATCAACCCCCCAGGGTCCCATTCCATGCAGCGTTTTTTGCAGCGATCGTTCAGCGCACTGGTCCTCCTGACCGCCGCCCAGGTCACCACGGCGGCCATCCCCGCCACCCCGGTGATGACCATCTACAAATTCAATGGCCCGCCCACGGTGCCCTACTACCGGGCGGAGGGCTTCACCGGCCCCGGTTCGCCGGCCGGTTCACTGAGCCAGGGCACCTCGCTGATCCCCTGCCTGGTGATCCGCGACGGCACACCGCTGACCGACGGCCAGGGCACGCCCTATGTCGGTTTTGAGGTCGTCGTCGACCCGCGCAAGGCGACAAGGGCCGACACCGAACGGTTCAAGCGCACGGTGGCCGAACGCGGCCAACTCCAGGTCCAGAACCATCACTGCGCGCCGGGCGTGAAGTATGTCATCGACGTGCGCCAACTCTACGCCCTGAAGAAGGCACCCTTCTTCGATCCGCCCCGCTCCGGCGGCACCGGCGACGGCGCGGCCGGGGCGACGAATCTGGACCAGATCGTGCGCGCCTTTCACGCCTCCCCTCAATGCGAGGCCGCCAACCGCGCGCTGACCGGTCGGCGTGCGGCCCTGGCGAACACCTGGGGCGAGTTTTCCCGCGCCAACGCCCGGCTGGGCTCGGACACTGAACTGGCCCGTGCCAAACATCTGGACTATGTGATGCGCACGACGCTGTTCGAGGGCCACATCGGCCGCGGCTGCAACGCCTACGGTACCTGCGAGCGCAATGTCATCGCGCTGTCCATCCGCAACCGCGCCGTCGGTCAGTGCAAGAGCAATCAGGGCTGCGGGTTCCCCGGCGACTTCCAGGGTGCCGCCGCCACGGTGAATCAGTACAACATCTGGGACGAGTACCTGACGCAGATCTCCGGGCTCACCTCCTGCTTCCTGCGCCCCGATCTGGCCCAGGACGAGACCTACGCCAAGTTCCAGGCCATGTACACCCAGAACGTCGGCGACGTGGAGCGCATCCTCTACGGCAGCGAGGCCGATCTGAAGGAGATCTTCCCCGGCACCCCGCTCGCCAACCTCACTGAACTGCGCCACTACTATCACGCCCCCGCCATGGGCAAATGCTTCCCCCGGCACGACCGGGTGGAATACATGTCGGGCGCGGTCGCCGGCCGCGGCGGCGACTTTGCCCTGATCGCCGACAAGCGCATCCAGGTCGGCAGTGCGGCCGACGGTGGTTATGATTTCAAGGAGTTTGTATTCGAGGAGAAACCACAGGGAGACGCCATCCGGATTCTGGACACTTATCCCGGCTTCAGCGTCGACAAACGCAAGGTGTCCCTGCGTCAACCCAGTGCTTGCCCGCCCTATGGCGTCCCGGCCGGCTGCCGCTTCAAAGAGATCGGACGCTATCGCAAGACCCCGAGTTGGATCAACGACGGCCGGCCGGTCGAAGTCACCTGCCGGGTCAAGGACCGGGGCGAGGCCTGCCGCGGCGGCGGCAACCCCACCACCGTCCGCCTTGGCGGCACCTGTGACGTCGAGATGCGTCCGTTGGCGGGGGTGCGTTAGCCTGTCCGCGCCGGCGCCTGACCCGGTCACGGTGGCCGGGACGAGGGTCCAAGTCCTGTTCATAAGGAGGCAGAACGCCATGACCAATGAAAGCACCCGCTCCATCCGTTCAAAGCCGCTGGTACGACACTGGCTGACCGGCGCATCCGGGGCGACCTGGCTGCTGTGCGGCGCGCTCGCCAATGCCGGGCCGATCTATCAGGGCGCGTTGGGGACCAGTCCAGGGGTCCAAGGCTGGACCGCTTTCGTGCCGCCGCCGACAAGCGAATCCGTGACGGCTGGTGCGGTGACGCTGGATACGACAGTCTCCAATGCGTTGCAGGCAGGCTATGCGTACGGGCTTCCCGTCGATAGCGCAGCCGGCTTCACACTCTCGTTCACAACCCAACTGCTCGCCGAGTCGCACACCGGCAACCCCAACCGGGCCGGGTTCAGCGTGATCTTGCTGGATGACGCGCATCAGGGCATCGAACTGGGCTTTTGGACGGATCAGGTCTGGGCGCAGGCCGTGGGCTTTACCAAGGCGGAAACAGCCGCCTTCGACACCACCGCCATGACCGACTATCTGCTGCGTCTGGACAGCGGCAGTTATGCGCTCTGGGCAAACGGCGCCGCGCTGCTGCAAGGTGCGATGCGGGACTACTCCGCATCCGGCCCGATATACAACCTGACCAACTTTCTGTTCCTGGGTGACGACACCACCTCCGCCGCGGCGCGGGTCAGGATCGCCGAGGTCGGCGTGGTCGTTCCGGAGCCGCCGGCTTGGGCACTGCTGTGCGGCGGCTTGCTGCTGCTGGCACGCCCGACCTCGACCTCGCGGTGGTCGTTCCACCCAATCACATCCGCCAGCCCGTAGGATGCGGTGAGGCACGAACCGCATCATTCAGGCCGCGTCAGGCTCATTGACCAAACCCAATCAACGCCAGCACCCCCAACACGATGAAGGTCGCCGCGGCGGTGCCATGGACAACGCGCGTCGGAATCCAGGCGGTAATCCGGTCGCCGAAAAACACCACCGGCACATTGGCCAGCAGCATGCCCAGCGTAGTGCCGGCGACCACCCAAAAATAGCTGCCGAACTGCGCGGCCAGGGCGACCGTGGCCACCTGGGTCTTGTCGCCCATCTCGGCCAGGAAGAAAGCGACCAGCGTCGCGCCGAACACACCGAGCGTGCGCCCGACCGGCGCCGCATCCGCGTCCAGCTCATCCGGCACCAGCATCCACAAGGCCATCGCGATAAAGGAGAGGCCGAGAATCCAGCGCATGACATCCGGCCCGACGTAGACGGTGACCCACTGACCGACCGCCGCGGCCAACCCATGGTTGGCGAGCGTGGCGATGAGAATCCCCCAGACGATGGGCCAGGGCTTGCGAAAGCGCGCGGCGAGACAGAGTGCGAGCAGTTGGGTTTTATCGCCGATCTCAGCGAGAGCGACGATACCGGTCGAGACGAGGAAAGCTTCCAAACAAAGACTCCGGGGGCCGGCGAAAAAGCCAATGACCACGGAACGTCGCCAGCCCAGCAGGCGCGCCGCGGTCAAAGGTCTCGCCAGGCACATTTGGCTGTCTGCACCATGGTCCGACCCCGCGGTCAGACCAAGTCTGTTGATGCAAACCCTTCACGCGGGCGCGCAAGGCGGCTACTCCCCAAAGACGGCGCAGAGCATAGCACGGCTGGCGGAGTTGATCATCGTTTCGGCCATCGGCCCATCGGCGCTCGGTCCGCGCAGCAGATCCGACGGAAAATCCGCGTGAGCCAGCCCCTTGCTGACCCTGTGCCCTGCTTGCGATACTCGTACTCATGCCAGCCGAGCGCTTGTTGCGATACCGGGAGGTCTACGACGACGGGGCGATCCTCGACGCCGTTGTCTGGCGTGTGCCCGAACCGGTGCCCGGTTGCGGCCACAGCTACAAGTACCGCCTTTTTTATGGATATCCTGGCAAGCGGGTGGTGGGATTCGACAACGAGCGCGGCAAGGGAGACCATCTCCACCTTGACGGAACCGAACATCCGTATGGCTTCACCACCCCCGAGCGGCTGATCGACGACTTTTTTGCATAGGTCCGGAGGCGACGCCCATGACCAGAACCGCGGTGATTCGCGTGCAGCGGGAGACCGACGCGGTCCTGGCCGATCTGCGCGGACGCTTCCTGGCGGCCTGGCATCACGGGGACTATCAGGGTGAGGTCTTTGTCTTCGAGTCGCCGGGCGCACTGTTTAGAGTGCTGACACCAAATCGCTGGGAACTGATCGAGCGGCTTCAGTCCATCGGTCCCCTGGAGATGCGTGCCCTGGCCCGCGCCTTGGGTCGGGATGCGAAACGTGTCGACGCGGACTGCCAGGTGCTCTTGGAGACCGGGCTGATCGAGACCGACGCGGACGGCCGGCTATGCGTTCCGTTTGCGGAGATCCGCGCGGACTTTGCCGTGCACGGGGCGACGTAGCGCAACCCGACAGAGCGGGCCTGATGCGGACCGCATTCTCCCTCAACAACGGCGGTTGACGACATCTCGAAACCCTCCGCTCGCGCTCACCCGCACGCCAGAAAATAGTCTACAATCAATCCATAATTGTCCGTTTGTCAGCTCCGCGGTCCCCCGGAGTCTTGCTTTGCGCCGCTCCGACCGTTGCCTAAGTGCTGAGGTACCGCCCGGCACCGGCCGGTAACCACGGGTTCGGAGAGACAATCCCCTCTTGCTAAAGAAGGCCGTCCCCGCAGTGGGCACCGTGCCAGGATCGGATGAGTGCAGCAAACGTCTATTCGTTAGGAGTCACAGGAACCATTCATGTTTGTTGCATCCGCAGAAGACATTCGCAACTCCATCGCCGCCATCCTCGACGAATCTGCGAGCGATCGACCCATTTGTCTAGCGGTTGCATTCTAGGGCGACGGAGCGGAGACACTTCTTCCAACAGGACGGCGCTATCGAATAATCTGCAACCTCTCGACTGGCGGAACGAATCCTTCAACGATTCGACGACTGATGATGTACCCGCATACCGAGGTGAGGAATCTCCCCTGGCTACACGCAAAAGTAGTCATAGGCCAGCATTCGTGCCTTCTCGGGTCAGCTAATTTCTCAAGTAGTGCGTTGGGCTTCGATAAGCCAGCCACGTGGCGAGAAGCAAATCTCGTTCTCACAAGGCTAGACGAGAGATTCGTGCATATTCAGCAGTGGTTCTGGGAGCAATGGACAGATTCTGCCTTGATCAGTGAGAATGACTTGCGAAATGCGGAGCAAAAATGGGCACTTCGCACGGATTTCCTAGCGAATCATGATGACACTTCAAGTGCCGAGCCTCATGCGGCAAAGTCAATGTATGCGTTGAGCGAAGAAGACCTGTTCAAACCGACCATAACCGGCGAGAACCAAATCAGGATGGCTTCACGGGCTATGGAAGCCATGTTTCGAAAACTTGAACCAAACGCAGACAAGACGATGATTAGAGTCCCTGCGTTCGTAAGCAGTATTCTCTGGACATACTATGGCCGACCCATCGCGACTGCGATAGAAGACCGCCAGTATTTTCAAATCCCCGCCCACGTTTGGGAGCGCGCGCTTGAATCGAGGCAACCGAAGTACAACGAGGCAAAAATCCAACGATTCCTTTCGTTTCTAAGCACCCATGCCGAAGCGTCGCCAGCAATTCGCTTCTGGGCCAAGCAGTACATTGAAGCGGGCTGCCCAGGCGCGCCGTAAGAAACCGTCCATTAACTACTTCCCAATCTGTTTAGTCTCAATTCCGGAAACAGCTTACTTAGGCCTTGATCGTAATCCCGGCCAGCGGCGTGCGTCGTCAGGGCTTCCAGCCCTGACGGGGTCAGGCCAGGATGGCCTGACTACGCACCCGGCGAGCCCAAGTAGCCGGAATCTTGATCGAGGCCCTTACTTATTTAAAGAATCAAGAAACGCGTAAGAAATACCTAACCGGCCTAAAGAGCGAGCGTGCGCCATCAGGGTCGGGATTAGCTGGCCGGGTTCGTGCGAGCGCGCGCCGCTTTCGCCACACACTGGGCAGACGAAACGCTGTTCACTAAAACTGCATAAAGCTGGCTAGCATGGAGAACTTTGGAGATGTCATGACAGTTCCTGACTATTTCGGCCTTGATCATCGTTCCGGCCAGCCGCGAACGGTCCGCACCGCGGACCTTACGGTAACACCGGGATCTGTAGGGTCCGCTGTGCGGACCTACGACCGTGCCGATCGCGGCGGTGGCCGGGTTTATGACCAAGGCCACTATTTCCGACGCGACCAAGCCGATGGGGTAACGCCTCCTGACCTGTCCAAAGACAGTTCTCCTGTTGACCATATTGTTCGAGCACGAGGCAAACGCACGAATTTCACGAGTGTCTCTCTTGATCCAACGAAAATTTCGATATTTGGGCCGACCCTCTATCGCCTTGCCACCGCAAAGGTCTTGGAAGACGGGCATGTTGTGATTGGGCACGACAATCTCATGGATGAGCTTAGAAAAGTAGCCCAGCAAGCTACCAGAGGAGAGAAGACAAAGGCTATCCAGGCTCAACGCTATGCGCGAATGCGCCAGGAATGTCTTGTGAACTGGAATTTCGACATCAGCAGGGTCGACCGCAAAAATCTCCTTACTTGGGCGTGGCAAGCAATTCAGCAGTATTTTTCCAAGGACTAGCTATGGACGAACTTTTTAGTTGCCGAAATTGCATCCACAATTGCGGACAATCACTACTCATAGGTAGAGGCGCAGGTTTTTGTGTGCGGCATGATTCTGTTCTGTTCCGCCCCGAGCGATATACATGCAAGTATCTGCATCGCAAAGATCTTCCGATATTCACGGTTGATGAAGGTATTCGCGAGCATGCCGGGGAATTTGCCGGATTCTCCGGAATCGTTGATTTTATTGAAAATCAACCAGTGCGCAGGCTCCCGTATAGCGAAAAGTTTGCCTGGGAACGAAATCAATTCGATCCCATTACTCAGAGCCTCGCTCAATATCATAAGACGAAGCCAAGCTGGATTTTCCTGCAGACAATGACCGGCGGGATTGACGGGCGTCGCTCGTTAACGCAGGCGTCCTTGTTTCGTAGATATATGGATCACTGTGGAACCTGGAGGAGTTCCTATCGATTTGCGCTTGAACTCGTCCAAGAACTCTCAAGCGACGTTTACTTTGCGGATCGCGACATTAACAGTGATGCTGAAGGGCCGCTTTCCGAAATTAAGGCCGAGGCGGTGTGGGATGTTTTCTTTACTCGCCTTAGCGGCATTCAAGAGTATGGATATCACGCCGGCATCGAAGACCTCATGTGGGCGCCCGATCAACTCAATGGCGCATTGCTTGTCTTTGACTGGGAATCCCTTAGGTATGAACTGGAAAGTAAGGTATCGGAATGGACCGAGGTTATCATTCGCCACGCAAAGAGTGAAGATGCATTTTTTCCTTCATTTCAGGAACCGGTGGACCCGGAGGAAGAAGCTTACACACAGTTCCGGGAACAGTTAACTTAACGCGATTAACCATGAAGAAGAAAAGCCGAACATAGGCTTCACGTTCGGCGCATAAAAAAACGAGGGCCGTGTGCCACCGAAAGTAAAAGACTTGATTGGACGATGGGAACAGGCCATAACGGAATCAAAAAAATGAAAGATAGTGCGCGTTACGCTAAAATCGTGGAATGGTCAGAAGAAGATAATTGCTATGTTGGGAGTTGCCCAGGATTAATTTCTGGGGGCTGTCACGGCGACAACGAGCAGCGCGTTTTTGAGGAGCTTTGCCAAGTTGTTGATGAGGCGATTGTTTTGTACAAGCGCGATCATAAGCCTTTGCCATCTCCAACATCCGGGAAGGATTACGCGAACTTGCTGCAAGATGTCGCCTAGAGTTGCGCTAACGGGGCTGGCTTCGGTCTTGGTCGTCGTTCCGGCGACTGGAGGTCGAGGCTTTAGCCGGTCCGGCGCACAGGCACCACTGAGTTTATTTGAGATCTCAGGAGTCGCCACCGGCTAAAGCCTCGACCTCCAGTTGCGGACAGGCCGTCGCTGGCCGGAACGATGATCAAGGCCGGAAATCTCATCCACAGATTTTTTTCTTCATCTGCGTTCGTGTGTACCCGGCACAGAAGATTGACCCGCGGCAACCGTTCTGCCGCCGGCCTTCCCGCCCAGCCCATGCGCCTCGCCCAACTCCTGTAGCAAGAACAGGATGAGACGAATGCGGTAACGGCTTGCGGCCGCGACGGGGCCTCGAACGGTCTCGCGGCGTCGGAGTTCGGGGTGGGTCCCATCGCGGCCGGAGGCCGCTCCCACAAGATCCCCGAGGGGGACGAGCCGGTCTGTTTCAGCGGAAGCTTGAGGCGCAATACGCTGCGCTATTGCGCCTTACCGCCTACCGCCTAGGCGCGGCTGCGACCGCGGTCTTCCGCTCCCTCCCCGGTCGGCTTGGCGCTGGATGCACTCAGCGTCCGGCGCAGGTCCGCCTCCAGTCGCTCCAACTCCTGGCTGGCCTGGGCGCGGGCGCGCTTGCCGGCGTCGGCGATCTGCAGGCTCTCCTCGATGGTGGCGATCAGCGTCTGGTTGGCGTGGCGCACCACTTCGATGTCGAAGACGCCGCGCTCGATCTCGCGGCGGGCCTGGGCATTGGCGGTTTTCAGGTTCTCCGCGTTGGCGCGCAGCAGATCGTTGGTGAGATCAGTGGCCGCGCGGATGGTGCCGGCCGCTTCACTGGAGCGGAAGATGGTGACTGCCTGGGCCAACTGCTGGCGCCATAGGGGCACCGTGTTGACCAGGGTGGAGCTGATCTTGTTGATCAGACCCTTGTCGTTCTCCTGGACGAGCCGGATGCTGGGCAGTCCCTGCATGGCGACCTGGCGGGTCAGTTTCAGGTCATGGACGCGCCGCTCCAGGTCATCACGCGCGGCACGCAGATCCCGCAGTTGTTGCGCCTGGACCATGTCGTCACTTGCCGCGACTTGCGCGGCCTGGGCCGGGATGACGCTGTCGTCGAGTTCGCGCAGTTTGGCCTCGCCGGCATCAATGTACTGTTCCAGGGCGCGGAAATAGTCGAGGTTGGCCTGGTAGAGCCGGTCGAGCGCGGTGACGTCGGTCAGCAGCTTGGTCTTGTGGCGTTCGAGATCGCGACTGATCGCCTCGATCTGGTCGCGCACCATCTCGTATTCCTCGAGAAACCGGGCGATCGGACGCGTCTGGCCCATCAGTTTGGCAAAGAACCCCGGCTTGCGGTTGGGGTTCAAAGCATCGACGTCGAAGCCCTTGAGGGTGGTGACCATTTCGCTCAATGAGGCGCCGGCGGGGCCGACATCCTTGGCCCGCACGCCCTCCAGCATCTGATCCGAGACTTCGGTCAATTGCTCCTGCGCCTTGGCACCAAAGAACAGAACGGACTGGCTGTCGGTCAGGTCGATCTCGCGCAGCAGGGCGGCGACCTGGGGTGCCAGTTCGGTACGGGCGGCCGGGCTCGCGGTCTGTAATGCACCAGCCTCCGGACGCTGGGCGATGGCCCGCTCAAGGGTGTCTGGACGGGGGGTGGTTTGTTCAGTCACTGAGGGCACTCCTGAATACAGTCGGGCAAGTGAAAAGCGGTGTCTATTCCCGTGAATTGCCGCAGGCGATCTCCGTCATGCGATCCCCTCACGATCGAGCTGCTTCTTGAGCACTTCGATCTGCACGTCGAGGTCCAGTACGTCGGTGCGCAGGAGCTTTTGCCGCTGCTCTTCGAAGACCTGCTCGACGGTGACCAGCACATTGCGGAAATTTTGCTCCAGCTCACGCGAATCGGCCAGGCGATGGGTGCGGGCGTAGCCCTCGGCCACCTGCTGGACGCCCTCCAGATAGACGTTGAGAAACTTGCGCGCCCGGTAGAGATCGGTCGGCCGGTCCGCGATCTGCTCCAGGATGCCGCGGCCCTGGGCACTGATGCGCAGGACGCGCGCCTTCAGCTCCGGATTGGCCATCGCCGCTGCCGTCTGTTCCAGGTCCAGCAGCCGCCCCTCGGCCTCGGCCAGCGCCTCGGCCACCTTGCGCAAGCGCTCATCGCCGCTCCAGAAGGCGCGCGGCCGCCCCAACGGCTCGAAGCCGTAGGTCAGATGAAACCCCAGGGCGGCGACCGCCGCGAAGGCGAGGCTGATCGCCGGCCCCTGACCGACACTGAAGGCGGCGGTGACACCGACCCCCAGCGCGGTCGCCAGCCCACCCAGCGTCTTGAGCGGCCAGCGCCACAAGCGTGCGAAACGCGGCTGCTGCCGGACATAGGCGGCCCGGATGCCGCGCCGTGTAAGCCAGGCGCCGACCATGAGCAAACCGAAGCCCGCGGCGTCGGCCAGGAAGCGCTCCAGGTGGCCGGTCCCCAGGGCGATCATCGCGGCGAACAGCAGCGGCGTCGGCAGCACCCACAGCAGCGCACCCGCCAGCAGCGGGGGCGATTGGACGCGCGGCTGGGTATCCTCCGCACCCTGCACCAGCGCGCGCAGCGCGGTGTGCGGGATCTTCATCAAAGGCGCGTAAGCACTCGTACTGGCGAACATGGACCGCACCAGCGGCAAGAGCTCGTTCAGACGCACGTCTCGGGGCGGCTTGGGGGGCATCGTCACCGCGGGGTCCTCGGCAGTTCAGACAGGGAAGAACAGGGCCTGGCACGACACCAGGTACACGCTCGACACTAGGAGCGCGCTGCCGAGCAGACGCAGCATCAGCGCAGGACGCGGCGGCCGGGCGGGGGGACGTTGCAGGTCGGACATGGTGGATCAGCCTGGAGCGAGGACGGATTAGGCGTCGATGAAGGCGATAAAGCCCACTGGCTGGCTTTGATCATGCAGACAACCGAGCGCGTGGTAAACAATGCCTTTCATCCTCGTTATAATGGAGTCGATCACAACCAAGCCAATGCCCGTCGGCCGCGCGGTCCGCGGCTCAATCGCCTGCCGCAATCGGTTGCAACTGCGCATCGGCCATCCCCACCAGCAGCGCTTCGCCGTCCGCCGCGACGCGGAACTCACCAAAACGCGCCGCCTGCCACCGAGCCGCGTCGCCCTCGCGAAAGAACCAGGCATCAGTTACCAGGGTCCAACGTCCGTCCTTGGGAGTCAGCGCGATCAGAAACTCATCCGCGGCCAGCGGCTCATCCGGATGATGCAGGCGCAACAAGGTCGCCACACCGCGCGCATCGGCTCGGGCGACCACCCGTGGCCGGCCGCCGCTGAGTCGACCCAGGTCGTCGATCGCGGCCGGGAGGCCGAACCGCAGACGCATGAAGTCACCCTGCAGCAGCGAACGCGGGTCCGCCGGCGCCAGTGCCACGAACACCGGCCGGCCCGCGGCGATCAGCGACTCCTTCTGCCGGATCGCAACATTGGCCACTCCCAGGGTCGCCAGGACGGACAGCGCGATGAGCCAGGGCGGCCAGCCGCGCGTTGCGCCGAAGGCCGCCGACTGGGGTGCGGTGCGGCGGCCCAAGCCGCCGCCCAACTGCACCAACAGCCCGAGCAGGCCGCCGACCGTCACCAGCACCAGCGCCTTCTGGGCCAGCGGCCACTGCAACTGATAGTAGAAACTGCCGATGATCCAGGCCGCCGCCAACGCTGCGGCCCCCGCCAGGCGCCGGCGCCCGCTGGTGGCGGTGATCACCAGTGCCAGCCAGACCCCGCCCAGGCTGGGCAGGAGCCAGGCGAGCCCGGCGACCGCCGCCCCGAGACCCAGCACCCAGGGTCGGCGCAGCCCCGGCCAGACCCGCGCTCCCCAGAACGCCGCCACCAGGACCAACAGGGCCGAGCCCCCGGCCAGCCAGATCGGCTCGGGGGCCGTACCGTAGCGCGCGGACAGTTCGGTGGCCAGGTCGCGGACCAGAGGGCTCAGACCGGCACCCGCGAGCAGGGTCATGCCCGACGCCAGGGCGAGCCCGGCCAGAGTGGTAAGCAGCCAGCCCGCGCCGATCGACTCCAGCGCTGCCGCCGCACCCGTGCCCGGGCCGAGCAGGCGCGGCTGCACCCAAAGCCCGATCAACCAGAGGGCCAGCGTCACCTGAAGCGCCAGCCAGCCCCAGGTGCGGCCCGAGCCGTCCAGCATCAGCAGGTCGCGCGGCGCCGCCAGGGCGAGCGCGACGGCCAGCGCGAACAGGCCCGCTGCCGCCGCCCCGAGCAGGACCCGCAACCAGGGCCGCGGCAGGACAGCGGCCAGGACCACGGTCAGGATCGCGACCAGGCCTGCCGCCGCCTCCGGCGGCAGGTCGCGGCCCAACCCGAAGCCCAAGGCGCCCAAACCTACCAGCAACGTCGGGACCGCGAGTTGCTCAAAAAACAGCGGCAGGTCGCGCGCGCGCAAGGTCACCACCGCTACGCCGAGGATCAGGACCCCTGCCAGATAGAGTCCCAGATCGCCCGCCAGCCAGTCCGCCAGCAACAGCCCGACGCCCGCGAGGAGCGGCAGCGCGGCCAGCCAGGCGCCGAGCGCGGTCAGCAGCAGTACCGGCCAGGGACGGGCGTCCGCGGACGCACACTCGGCATCGTGCGGGATCAGACCGGCGGCGACGGCTGCCGCCAGGGTGCGGTCGAGACCGTCGCTCATGTCCGGCCCCCAGGATGGTAACGCGCCAGCCGCAGCAGGCCGGTGACCGACAGCGCCAGCAGTCCGGCGGCGAAAAGTCCCAGCACGAACAAACGGCCGATGTCCGCGCCCCCGGAGACCTCAATGAACAACCAACGGCCCAGGCCAGCCGTCAGCAGCGTATCGAGCCCCAGGACCACGGCGCTCAGGGTCCCGAGCTCGAAGACGCGCGGCAACGCCAGGACCAGGGCTGCCGCGGTCAGGACCAGGAGGCCAAACCAGTAGATGCCGATGAGGTCGCCAAAGAAGAGCCCGCTCAGCGCCGTGAAGGTCACCAGGGCCACCGCCAGCGTCGCCGCCATGCGCTGCGACCACAGACCAGCCCCGGTGAATCGCCGCGCCGCCGGACCAAGCGCACCCACCATCAAGGCGGCCGCTCCCCAGGCCCAGGCCGCGACCGCCGGATCATCCGGTCCGACCGCCCAGGAGCGGCTGCCGTGCGCTTGCGCCCAGAGCGCGATGGCGGTCATTGCCACCAGCGCCCACGGCGTCCATAGCACATCGGAGCGCACCGCGAGCGCCAGCGGCAGGGTGAGCAGACTCCACCAGGCGAAAAGCTGCCAGGGATCGGCCCCGGTCTGATAGGTCTGACCCAGGAAAGCCAGCAGTCCGCCGATCGCCAGCAGGGCCAGCAAGCCCAGGGCCGGACGCCCGGCCGGCAGCAGGAGCGCACCGACACCGGCAGCCAACACCAGGCCCTGCAGCAAGGCAAACTGCCCGACACGGCCCAGCGCATCCCAATTGGCGGCGACCCACAGGATCAGCCCCAGGCCCGCCAAGGCCGCCGCCAGCAATGCCGCCCCCCGCGGCAGCCACCGGTCGAGCCCGGCGGGCTCGGCATTGAGCCCGGCGAGCTGCAGCAGACGCCGGGCCGCCGGGCCATCGAGCCGGTAGCGAATCGCCAGATCGAAGAGCGCGGGACGAAGGTTCATCGTCGGAAACCCGTGTGACAAACAGCGTGGACTGGGGGGATCACAGCAAAGTGTAACGCAGTCGCGTGCCCGTGCTCAGACTGGCCTCTTCCCCTATCCACTGCACTCGCTTGGGATAACTGAAATGCATCAAGCTCGGCAAAACGCCTAACTGAAACGATCCTGACTGCATGGTCTGTTGAAGCGACGCGGACGATGGTATAACCGCGGGCGTCAGACTCGATGACTCCCGAGGGGTGATTCAGCCCAAAGGCGCAGGCAGCACCGCGCCCCGGATCAGCAGCCTCACCCCAGGGCCGCACCGTCACAACCGTATCTGTCGAGGCCATCGATGCATGTCAAGCCCCATTCCGCCCGCCCCTGGTCCCTGGTGCTGCTGATCCTCGTGATCGGCCTGGTCGCGGGTGCTGCCGGCGCCGCGACCGCCGAGCCGGACGAGGCGCCGTCACCTGCCGCCAAGCTCCCGAGCTCGACCGAATTGCTCAAGCTTCCGAAGATCCCGAACGAACGCTGCATGAAGTGCCACAACGACGAGGACGAAAAAACCTCCGAGCGCGAGGACGGCACCGAGGTCAACATCTTCATCGACCGTGAGCGCTTCGAGCACAGCGTGCACGGCAAACAACCCTGCGTCGGCTGCCACAACAGCATCAAGAAAGCCAACCACGAGATGCCGCTACCCAAGAGCATCGGCTGCGTGCAATGCCACATGATGACGGCCGAGGCCCAACGCGGCAGCGACGACCTCAAATACAAGCGTCTGGACGTGGTCCTGGCACAGATCGACGGCTATATGGAATCGGTCCATGCGCGGCCGAGCCTGCTGGACCAGTCGCGCACCAATGCCACCTGTTATGACTGCCACGAGGCCCACGCGATCGGCACCCTGGGCAGCACGGCACGGGCCGAGCATCGCCAACAGAACCCCGAGGTGTGCGGCCGCTGCCATGCGAAGCAGGAAGAAGCCTACGCGGACTCGGTCCATGGCAAGGCGGTGATCGAGGGGCACAACGCCGGCGCCGCGGTTTGTTCCGACTGCCATACCCCGCACAACATCGACTCACCCGAGCAGACCAAGGTCAAACTGACCATTACCGGCAACTGCGGCGGCTGCCATCAACAGCAGTTGAAGACCTATCAGGCGTCTTACCACGGCCAAGTCATCCGTCTGGGTTACACCCACACCGCCAAGTGCTATGACTGCCACGGCAACCACGGCATCATGAAAGTCGATGACCCGGCGTCGAAAGTGCATCCCGACAACCGGTTGGAGACCTGCCGTCAGTGCCACAAGGATGCCCCGATCGGCTTCCTGGGCTTCCATGCCCATGGCGATGCCAACGATTTCGAGAACTATCCGGAGATGTGGATCGCCGCCCGCTTCATGGATGCCTTGATCATCGGCGTCTTCCTGTTCTTCTGGACCCATATGCTGCTGTGGATCTATCGCGAGTGGCGCGAGCGCAAGGAAGGTAAAGGCTATCGGCCCGACCCGGCCAATCCGCCCCAGGTCTATTTCCGCCGCTTCGGCACGGGCTGGCGGCTCGCCCACGGCATCCTGGCCATTGCCGTCATGACCCTGGTGCTGACCGGCACCGCGGTCCTGTTCGGCGAACAGCCTTGGGCACAGTACATCATGAACGTCTTGGGCGGACCCAAGATCGCGGCCATCATTCACCGGGTCGCCGCCGTGACCTTCATCGCCGTGTTCTTCGGCCATCTGGTCGTCGTGATCTGGAACATCGCGCGCGCCGGCCGGCAGTTCCGCTGGTTCGGACCGACCTCCATGATTCCCAACCTGCAGGACCTTCGTGACATCGGCGCCATGTTCAAGTGGTTCTTCGGGTTCGCCCCGCGACCCAAGTTCGACCGCTGGTCCTATTGGGAGAAGTTCGACTACTGGGCGCCCTTCTGGGGTATGGCGATCATCGGCCTGAGCGGCCTGATGCTGTGGTTCCCGACCGTCACCGCCTCGTTCCTGCCGGGTTGGGTGTTCAACATCGCCACGATCGTGCATGCCGAGGAGGCGATCCTGGCCGCGGTCTTCCTATTCACGGTGCACTACTTCAACGTGCACTTCCGTCCGGAGAAATGGCCCATGGACATCGTCATGGCGACCGGTGCCGTGCCGCTGGAAGAGTTCAAACACGAACATACCCTGGAATACGAACGCCTCAAGGCCGACGGCGAGTTGGAGAAGTACCTGATCAAGCCGCCGACCGAGAAAGCGGCGCGCGCCGGCCGCAGGGTCACGGGCTGGCTGATCATCATCGGCCTGGGTCTCGCCGCCCTGGTCCTGAACGGCTACGTGCAGAAACTGTCGGGGCACTGAGGGCGCAAGGCCCGATGCCGATTGACGCCGGACAGGGCTCGGGCCTTGTCCGGCGCGGCCTTGATCAGCGTTCCGGCAAGCGATAGTCATTTGAACCTTGGATCGGCAAGCCAAAGTCATGTGGGGGCGACTTAGGCGATTTCCGTGAATAGGCATCCCGACTGCGCATGCGCCGAAAGCCTGCTGGGTTGTAGGGGCGAATTCATTCGCCCCTACACGGCGTTAGATCCTTTTCCGGCAATCACCTTAAGTCGCCCCTAGAGCCGTACCGATGATGCAAGCAATGCGCAGTCGAAATGTCTTCAGCCTCATCGCCCTGCTCCAGGGATGCGCAACCACCTGGGGCGTTCCAGGAGCCATCACGACCACGGACGAACAGTCTTTTTACCTGTCCAGCGCCGGCCAAGGGCTGTTGATCGAACCCGGCCGCATGAAGCTCACGGTCGTCCACGCGCACTTGCCTTTCGCGTCTTCACGCCTCGAGATCGAGACCGGCCGCGGCAAACTCGTCATCAAACTCCCGAAGGATGCCTTGACCAACAACACCGTTCAGATTTTCGGCGCGACGCACGGGCTATCCGCCGATATTGCGGGGACCTGGACCGATCACCCCGAGGGCCAATACCAGGGCAGCACGACCCAGTCCTGCACCTATTCCGGCTACTGCACCCAAAACGTCGAGGTACGCAGATGCTTCGGCGAGACCTTTACCAGCGAGGACAGGGCCTTTCGCAAGGCGCAGCAGCATCCTGAATGCAAGGCGACCTACGAAGCGCGCTACGGGTATTTCAACAACTGCAGCGGGCAGCAGCACTTTCGGACGACGATGGAGCGTTATCGGCGCACCTACAGCGTCGAATTTCTGGACCCGCGGCACAAATCGAAGTCCCTGGGACACTTCCAGGGCACGGTTGGCGGCCTGATGCGCGAATTGAGTCGGGAGGCGACCAGCGACTGCCGGGGGGCATGATATAGCCATCGGACGTGATCACCGGACCTAGGGGCGGGTTGCAAACCCGCCCCTACACCAAGGATCTGTCCGGCTTTGCGGCTTTACGCGACGACTGCTTTTTCCAGGTCAGGGGATCGTCGTCCGGGCCAGCCGGAAGCCCAAGCTGCGATGGGCGAAGGCAGGCGCGGAGCGACAGCGGTAAGCGGAACGGGTGTCGCCGACATAGCCGCGCCAGGAGCCGCCGCGCACCACCCGGCGCGCGCAATTGCCATCCAGCCAGGCACTGCCGTCGTTGGGTGCGCCCTCGTAGCCGTCGTTCCAGCAGTCCTGAGTCAATTCGTTCGCGTTGCCGTGGATGTCGTAGAGCCCCCACGGATTCGGCGCATAGCTGCCAACCTCGACTGTCTTGTCGAGATTGACGCCGGTATGCGCACCGCATCGCGCATAATCGAAGGTGCCGTCATAGTTGGCCTGATCCGTGCTAATGCAATCCCCGGTGCTGAACGGTGTGGTGGTGCCGGCGCGCGCGGCGTACTCCCATTCCGCCTCGGACGGCAGCCGATAGCCCGGTCCGCTGATCCGATTGATCCACCGGACGAAGTCTTGCATATCGTTCCAGGTAACATTGATGACCGGCCGCTTACCCCGACCCCAACTCTCGTCGCTCGGTTTGCGGACGCAGGCGCCGTCGGTGACACAGGCATCCCAATCATCAAAGGTCGTCTCGTACTTGGCGAGCTCGAAAGGCAGGACGCAAACCTCGTGCCGCGGCCCCTCGTCAGGGTCCCGCTCCGCCTCGGTATCGGGGCTGCCCATCATGAAACAGCCGCCGGGAATCGCGACCATGACGATCTCGGGCGCCAGATCGAGCTTGATGGTCTGTTCCGTGCCGGCCGCGACCAAGACCTTGCGCTCCACCGGATCGAAGCCTTGTTTGACGGCGCTGATGCGGTGCTCGCCGGGCGCCAGATTGATCAGAAAGGTCTCGTCGGCAGTGGCCGGCGAATGCCCCTTGCGCTCGCCGTCGACCGACAGCTCCGCATTGCCGGGAATGGTGAAGATGCGTACCGCACCGGTGCTGCCGGCCAGCGTCACCGCGCTCGGCAAGAAAAAGGCATAGCTCAGCAGTAAGATCGTTGAGTAGCGCACGGGATCGGTTCCTCGTGGTTGAGGGTCGGAGGCGGCATCAAGTGCGGCCCTGAATCCCGGTCACCGGGTCAGCCGCCTTCTGATTCTAGACGAAAACGGGACGGCAAGATGCATCGAACCGATCGGCATCAGTCGGCGGCCAGAATGCGCCGGATCAGGACCCCCGCCAGCATCAGCCCGAACAGCGCGGGCATGTAGCTGATGGTTCCGTTGACCGCGCGTGGGCGGCCGTGCCCGGTAGGCTCAGGCGCGAGCGGCGGCAGATAGGTCTCGTCGGACCAGACGACGGCGACACCGCGTCCGATGCCGACCTTGCGCAGGCGCGAACGCACCGCCCGCGCCAGGGGACAGACGCTGGTATCCATCAGATCAGCGACGCGGATACGGGTGGGGTCCAGACGTCCGCCGGCGCCCATGCTGCTGACGATCGGGGTACCGGTGCGCACGGCGGTCTCGATCAGAGCGACCTTACTCGCCAGGCTATCGATGGCATCGGCGACCTGGTCATAGCCGACGGCCAGCAACTGCGGCATCCCTTCGGGTTCCAGAAAGCGTTCGATCAGGGTCAGGCGGCAATCGGGGTTGATGTCGCGCAGGCGCGCGGCCATCACCTGCGACTTGAGTTCACCCAAAGTGGAGTGCAGCGCCGGCAGTTGGCGATTGAGGTTGGACGGTGCCACCCGATCGAAGTCGACCAGAGTCAGCTCGCCCGCCCCGGCGCGCACCAGGGCCTCGGCAACGAAAGAGCCCACCCCACCCAAGCCGGCCACCAACACCCGGGCGCCGCGCAGCCGCGCAACACCCGCATCGCCGACCAGGATGTGGGTGCGCTGGAACAGCGGGGGGATGGCCGCATCGGCACCCGGATCATCGCTTGCGATGGCGTGGGGCCTGCCCGGTTCAGCCTCACTCATTTTGCGTTCCATTCAATCCGGCGCCATTCCGACTCTGTGCTTCCGGCCGGGGTCCAGTGCCCCGGCCGGAAACGCTCCCGCGACCTACTTGGCGGTCGGGGCCTCACCCTTGTTCGTCTTGAAATCGATTAGGGTATAAACCGGACAGGTCCGCAGATAGGCGGTGGCAATCAGTATCAGGCCGATCACACCAACGGTGCGGCTATGATGGCTGAAGCCGAAGAGGATCATTCCGAAGCCGAGAAAGAGGCGGATCACGCGATCGGAATTGCCGACGTTAGCCTGACGGAAATCGAAGCTCATAACGATTACTCCAGTGAGTCTGTGGGCCATCGCCCCGGCACCGGTCAGCGCCTCGGGGATGGCGGGCAGTGGCCGGGTCGATCGGGACCGACCCCGGCGGCAGTCCTTGCCAGCCGCGGGCGAGCGACCGTGAAGCCACAGTATATTAGTAATTTTTAATCGGCGCAGTCAAAATCACGCTCGGCCAGCGTGACGACGCCAAGGGTACAGACCCTGGTGATCAGGATTCCGGGGAGCGCGGTCAACACCAGTTGTTTGACCATAAACCAGTCGGCCAGCGCGATGGGCAGATACGCGGGCAACGAAAAGCGGAGGATCAGGTAGAAGACGACAAAAACGATCAGCAAATGATCGAATGCCAGGGCCAACACGAACGGCAAAAGACTCAGGCCCGCGGTCAGTCCGATGAAAAGTCCCGTGACCGCCATGCCCAGCCCCATGCCGGAGATCGCCACGAGCTTCCGGCCGTGGTACCAGTAATACCAAGGACTCTTGAGGCTTCTAAAAATAAAAATAATGTATTTCAAGTAAATATAACAGGATCGCTTAGCGGCATCAGATATAGCCTTCGCATTTGATATCCAGGCATGCATTTGGTGTAGGAGCGGGTTTGAAACCCGCCCCTACGTCCGGTTGCCACGTTCAACCGCTGTCAGCCGCGGACGGCTCGCACAGCGGACCCTAGGGTAACACCGTGATCTGTATGGTCCGCTGTGCGGACCGACGACTGTGCAGCGTGCGCGGTGGCTGGGTTTATGACCTAGAGTTCCGGGGACAGTGTACACCTAGAGTTCCGGGTTGCAACTTCTCGATCCGGCAGCCGCTCTTGAGGATTCTGAAGTACACCTCGATTTGCCACCGACACAGATACCATTGGATCTTCTCCAGTGCCTGCGCGGGGGTGTCCACCGGCAGGTTGGTCAACAAGAGCCATTCCACCGGCGCCTCGCCGGTCGGCGGCGCCGGCTCGCTGGCCAGGAGCGCGGTGATCTCCACCGCGGGCAGGGTGCGGTCGGGGCGCCGCGGGGCCGGGAGCGTGACCCGCACGGCACGCAGTTCTTGATGAACCCTGCGCGCCGTGACGCCGTGACTGGCCGGCCGCTCGAAGGTGGTCGCGGCGAGCAGCGGTGCCGCGGCCAGGTGCTGGCGCAGGGTCTCGCCGTTGGCCAGGACCCGGTCGTGCTGGCCACGCACCAG
>Ga0247840_10000789_pt1 | contig 64611 bp, 51 predicted proteins | sample LaCruzMarch2015__FD_192404 | JGI IMG/M metagenome (GOLD analysis project Ga0247840, IMG submission 192404) | Freshwater microbial communities from meromictic Lake La Cruz, Castile-La Mancha, Spain - LaCruzMarch2015_17m | ecosystem: Environmental > Aquatic > Freshwater > Lake | place: Spain... | reverse complement strand
GATCGGTATACAACCCATTCGGAGCAGAAATTTTTCCATGGCACTAATTTTAACAGCAGTTACTAAATTTTACATTTTTTCATAAACCCCCTTTTCAGAGGGGACTCAATCTTCAAATTTTCAAATCTTCAAATTCTTTCTCAACATATTCAGCGCCTGCAGCGCCGTTCTTCGTATGTTCCGGTCACGGCTGTCGCCGAATGTGTATTGTTTGGCGATTACCTCCTGCGGTGTGGCAATGGCAATCCAGGTTGTTCCCACAGGTTTTTCAGGAGTACCCCCGTCGGGACCTGCAATACCGGAGGTTGCAACGACATAGTCCACATTAAACATGGTTTGTGCTGCAAGTGCCATTTCGGTAACCACCTCCCTGCTTACAGCGCCATGTTTTTCGAGAAGATCATCGGGGATGTGCAGGATGTTCTGCTTGATTTCATTGGCGTAGGGGACGAGAGACCCTTTGAAATAGGCGGAACTTCCCGGAATGCTGGTAATCAGGTGCGCAATGTAGCCGCCGGTACAACTTTCGACTGTTGCCATTGTGGCATTCTTCTTCTTTAATATTTGACCTACGATCTCTTCCAGGGTCTCTTCATCATGTCCGAACAGGTATTCTGCGATAAGGATTTCCAGCCTGGCAACTTCTGCATCCACCTGCGCCCGGATAATATCTTCCTCCTTGCCTGTCCCTGATAACCGAAGCCTGACAATGCCCGGCTGGGGGAGGTAAGCCAGTTTAATTTGCGGTGGAAGCGCCGACTCCCATTCCTCAATCTGCGCCGCCAGAAATGATTCGCCGATACCCTGTGTCAGCAAGGTCTTGTGATAGATGAATGGGGTGTGAAATAGCTCTTTCAGCTTTGGAATGATGTACCCGGTCATCATCCCCTTCATCTCGAAGGGGACCCCTGGCATAGAGACAAAAACTGTTTTCCCGCCTCCGGGGCGGTCCTTCTCAAACCACATGCCCCTGGCGGTACCCGCTTTATTCGGAATGCCTGTACAATGTTCAGGCAGTTCAGCCTGCTGCCGGTTGAGTTCGGTGACCGCATAGCCCCGCCTGGCAAAGATCTCTTCAACATCGCGGTAGGCCGCTTCATTAAAAACCAACCGGCTCCCGAAGAATTCACAAAGTGTATGTTTGGTGATATCATCTTTGGTAGGACCGATCCCTCCCGAGATAAGTACGATACCGGCGCGCATCTCTGCCCCGGCCAGCGATGCAAGGATATCCTCCCGGTCGTCGCGGATCACCGTGACCTGACTGACTGAGAATCCCGAAAGGTTTAACTGTTCTGCCATCCAGGAAGCATTGGTGTTGATGACCTGCCCGATCAGCAATTCATCGCCTATATTGATTATTTCTACGTTCATAATGCAAAATTAGTGAATTATGGTTGCGATAGGAATGAGTTTGATCTCAGAATCCGGGCCTGTGATCGGGTTATTTTGTACTTTTGTTAAAAAATTGGACTATGCCCTCACTCGCAGAACCTGATCTGATCGTAAATCCTGATGGAAGTGTTTACCATATCTGTATGAGGCCTGAAGACCTCGCCGATACTGTAATTGTTGTTGGAGATCCCCAGCGGGTTCATGAAATTTCGGACCATTTTACAGCGATCAACCATCGTGCCTCCAACCGCGAATTTATATCCCACACAGGTTATTACAACGGGAAGCGGATCACCGCCCTCTCTACAGGTATTGGAACCGACAACTGCGATATCGTCATGCATGAACTGGATGCCCTGGCCAATTTCGATTTGCAAACCAGGATGCAGAAACCGGTGCTGCGTTCACTGAGCATCGTTCGTATCGGGACCTCCGGCTCCATCCAGGCCGATGTACCCGTAAATACCTTTGGTTTATCGACCCATGCCCTGGGATTGGATAATCTGCTTCATTTTTACAAAGGATCGGCGGGGATCATCGATCAGCAGATGACTGCTGCGTTTGCCGCCCATGCTTCCTGGCCCAAAGACCTTTCAAAACCCTATTTTATCAAGGGTTCCGACAGGCTGATTGATCTTTTCAAGCCCTATTCTGTGGCAGGAATCACAGCCACGGCACCCGGGTTTTATGGCCCGCAGGGACGTTTTCTCAGGTTGCCGCTCGCCGATCCCGATATGATGAAAAAGCTGCAGAGTTTCAGGCATGAAGGGCACCGCATTGTGAATTTTGAGATGGAAACCTCGGCACTGTATGGACTCGGCGCACTCATGGGTCACGAAATGGTCACCATCTGCACCCTGATTGCCAACAGGGCCACCGGTGATTACAATCAGGATCATAAAAAAATCGTGATGGAGCTGATCACACTTGTACTTAATAAAATTACGAGTTAAATTGCCAGAAGCATCTAACATACCTGCCTTGATCAAATTGCTGGATGAACCGGATGAAACCGCGTTCGGCCTGATCCGGAATCAGATTTTTTCCATCGGACCAGATGCATTGGCTCCTCTTGAGAAGGCGCTGGAGAATACCTTCGACAACCTTGTTCAGGAACGCATCCAGGAGATCATCAGGAAACTGAACCAGGAAAATCTTTACGTTGATTTCGTAAACTGGCTTAACCTCGGTTCCGACGACCTTCTGAAGGGATTTATCCTCGTTACCAAAACACAATATCCGGCACTGGATGAAGAGGAGATCAGGATCACGATTGAACAATTGAAAATGGATGTATGGATTGAACTGCATGAAAACCTTACGGCGCTTGAAAACGTTAAGGTCCTTAACCATGTGCTGTACGACCTGCATCATTTTGATGGGAATAAAAGCGACATGAATGCACCCCAAAATTCCTACGTGAACACCTTCCTTGAAACCCACAAGGGAGGTCCGTTGTCGCTTGGTATCCTGTTCATTATTCTGGCACAGAAACTTGGAATGCCGGTATACGGGGTCAACCTGCCGCAACATTTTATCCTTGCCTATCTTACAGATTCGGGACTCAAAAATGCTGGTGAAGATGATGTGTTGTTCTACATCAATCCATTTAACAAAGGGGCAGTTTTCACCCGTCGTGAAATAGAATTGTTTATCCGGGAGATGAAACTCAATCCCGAGAGATCATTTTTTGCCCCCTGTTCCAATCCCGACATTATCCGCCGGCTGATCCATAGTTTAATCAATTCTTACAATCAATATGGATACCCTGATAAAATCGAAGAATTAGAAAACCTGCTTAATGCCTTTGAATGAAAAAAATATGTTACCCCGTCTCTCTTATACTGCTCTGCCTCATGCTTTCGGGCTGGGGGTCGAAGGGCCATAAGAAAATCAGTCAGAATTTTAGTGCAGATTTGCCACCGCAATTGTCATTTCTTAAACCGACATGGACGAACTTTGTGGTAAACCATGCCTCTGATGCCGATTACCGTAAAAATCAGGATCCTGATGAATCTCCGCGCCATTATATTGATATTGATAATTATCCCGAATTTGTCCAAACGGGCAGGATAACGCAGGATTATGATTCAGCAATCGCACAGCATGGTTATAATTTCGTGATCGGGCAGGGGATACTCCCATGGGTGATCCGGATTACATTTGATTCTTTGAAAAGTTGTTTTCAGCGTGGAGATTGGAACCGTTCATCCCTGTATGCCGCAGACCTTGGCCATTATGTTGGCGATGGACATATGCCGCTGCATATTACCAACAATTATAACGGGCAGATAACCGGGCAAAGTGGCATTCATTCCAGATACGAGTCATCGCTGGTTGCCAAGTATGAAACGCTGATTGTTTATCCTTCTGATTCCGCACAACTTATCCAGGATGTTCCAGCATTTATCTTTGGATTCTTATATGAAAATTATGTTTACGTCGATAGTTTGCTGCTGGCTGATGCCTATGCCAAACTCCAGGCAGGAAATAACACCTCCACCGAATATTACCAGGCTTTATGGGCCAGGTCGGGTGGCTTTACCATCCGATTGATGCGTCATGCCTCAAAAGCCCTGGCAAGCCTGATTTATACAGCATGGGTACAGGCAGGCAGCCCACTGCTCTATCCCAACGCCATTGATGAGCCGGAGGCCCTTGGCCAGCCGTTGATTTTTCAGATTTTTCCCAACCCGGCCATTGATTTCGCCTGGTTCAGCGTGGTGATCCCCAATCATCCTGCACCCTTTACCATCAGGATCTTTGATTCGCTGGGAAATTTGAAAGATACAATTGCAGCCCAGTCCACAGATGATGGACTCAGTAAGGTCCGGTGGGACTTCCGGAATCTTGCACCCGGAACCTATGTGTGTGTGTTACAGTCAGGAACCTACCGTGATTCCAAGAAATTCATCATCGGAAAATAAAAAGTTTTTTTTGTCACGCGTCATGCGTCACGTGTCACGTTTTTTCCTCGGCCTGAACAAGCTGGCAAAGGTCAGAAACAGAATCTGAACGTACGCTCCCAGCCCCTGGTTTTCGATGTAGCGCATGTTAAGCTGGATTTTGGCCGGCATCACCTCTTCAATATAGGTTTTTTCAGGATCTGAGGATCTTCCGAGAATCTCATTTTCTGATATAAATTCAATGGATGCGTGGTCGGTAATCCCTGGTCTGACGGTCAGGATAATCCGCTGTTCGGGGGTATAGCAATCAACGTATTTGCGGATTTCCGGTCGCGGACCGACCAGGCTCATCTCTCCCTTTAAAACATTGATCAGTTGAGGAAGTTCGTCCAGTTTTAATGTCCTAAGAAAAAATCCGATGCGGGTGATCCGGCTGTCACGGGCTCCAACAGTCAGCCCTCCATGCTTTTCAGCGCCCATAGCCATCGTCCGGAATTTGATCAGCCTGAAATCTTTACCGTTTTTACCAACACGTATCTGAAAATAGAAAATTCCACCCCTGGAATCAATGGAAATTAACAGTGCGATCACAATAAAAAGGGGAAAAAGGACCAGCAGCCCTGCAAATGAAAGTAGTATGTCAAAAAATCGGATCAAAACTTCGTCATTTAAAATCTTCACTCGTCATTGGTCATTGGTCATTGGTCATTGGTCATACTCCAATGATGGTCCTGACTGACGCTTCTACCGCCTCCACCACCGTATCTGCCATTTCATCGGTCAGATCATAATACACTGGTAAACTGATCTCTCTGGAAAAATTATCATAGGCCACAGGATAATCCTTGATCTGATATCCTTCATTGCGGTAGTACGTCATCATGGGCAGGGGTACGAAATGAACATTCACAGCAACTTCACGCGAAAAAATCTCACGGATGACCTGGTCTCGCTGCGCTTCGGAAATTCCGCGGATGCGCAATAAAAACACATGATAGGATGATCTTTTATTGTGAGATTCGTATTCGGGAACCTGTGCCCATTTATAAGATGAAAATGCGGAGGCATAACGGTCGAAAATCTGTTTGCGTCTTACCAGCATGTCTCCTTCGTACCGCGAAAGTTCTACCAGTCCGATAGAGGCCTGGATATCAGTCATGTTGAACTTGTAGCCCGGTTCGATGATGTCGTAACGCCATCCCCCGACCTGTGTTTTCGCAAGGGCATCCTTGGTTTGTCCGTGCAGCGACTTGGCGTTCAGGGCACGGTAAATGGCATCGTGATCGAATGGTTCAGGCAAATTCAGGCAAACAGCGCCTCCTTCAGCCGTGGTAAGGTTTTTTACAGCGTGGAAGGAGTAAACAGTGATGTCCGTAAGATTCCCGACCCGCTTGCCATGATATTGTCCGCCAATTGAGTGCGCTGCATCCGACAGAACCAGTATCCTGTTCAGTATGTGCTGTTCCTTCGATTCTGCTTGGAAAAGATGCTGTATCTCTGGTTTTTTAACAAGGGCATTGATGGAATCGTAATCACAGGGCCATCCTGCAATATCCACCGGCATGATGACTTTGGTGCGTGGGGTAATGGCTTTCTCAATGGATTCAAGGGAGATGTTAAAGTCTGCCCCCACATCCACAAAAACTACCTTTGCACCGCAGTGCACCACCACATTGGCTGTGGCTGAATAGGTATAGGCGGGTACAATGACCTCATCGCCCGCCTTCACGCCATACCAGCGAAGCATCAGCTCAAGGCCGGCTGAAGCTGAACTGACACACAGGGTGATTCGCTGTCCGCCATAGGCCGATAAAAGCTTCTCAAACTTCTTCGTCTTCGGCCCGGTGGTGATCCACCCTGAATAGAGTGTGTCAACGACCTCATCGACGATACGCTGGTCCATACGGGGCGGGGAGAATGGAATCACGTTGAATTACGAATTACGAATTGTTCAGGAAGTTTAGGATGTTGGATTCGATGCGCTGAAGGATATTGGTGGATTCAGCACGGATGAATTTTTCGCCGGTGATTCCTTCGTAAAGTTCGATATAGCGATCGGAGATCTCCTTGATCCATGCATCGCTCATCTCAGGAACCTGCTGCCCCTCTTTTCCCATAAAGCCATTTGCCATAAGCCATTCGCGGACAAATTCCTTCGAAAGCTGGCGCTGCTGCTGCCCGGTTGCCTGGCGCTCCTCATATCCTTCAAGATAGAAATAGCGGGATGAATCTGGTGTATGAATCTCATCACACAGGTAGATTTTTCCATCATGGCCCTTGCCGAATTCATATTTGGTGTCAACAAGGATCAACCCTTTTTGTGCAGCCATCTCTGTTCCACGTTGAAAGATGGCATGGGTGTATTTTTTGATCAGATCATAGTCCTCTTTTGGAATCAGGCCCTGGGAAAGGATTTCAGCTTCAGTGATGTCTTCATCATGTCCCTCGGCTGCTTTCGTGGTCGGGGTGATGATCGGATGAGCAAACCGCTGGTGCTCCTTCATGCCATCCGGAACCGCGACACCACAGATTACCCTCGATCCCTTCTGGTACGAACGCCATGAACTGCCTGTAAGATAACCCCGGATGATCATTTCAACCGGATAAATCTTGCAGAACCGGCCGATGGTGACGTTGGGATCGGGACTGGCGATTTTCCAGTTTGGACAAATATCATTGGTGGCATCCAGGAACTTTGAGGCTATCTGATTCAATACCTGTCCTTTGTATGGAATTCCCTTGGGTAAAACCACATCAAAGGCAGAGATCCGGTCACTCGCAATCATCACAAGAAATTTATCGCTGATGTTGTAAACATCGCGGACTTTCCCGGTATACAGGCTTTTTTGCCCAGGGAAGAGGAAGCTGGTCTTCATTAGAACGTTTGCCATAAACTGATTTTAACGGACAAAGATAGGGCAAATTGAGATAGGTTGAACCCATCAAACTTGAAACCAACGCCTATTGCCCATAGGTGAATTTCAAGTTTTTGCTTGAATGGTCCATTTGGGCATTTAATTTAGAATGAATACAAATAATATCATACCTTTGCAGTGAGTAAATATTAACGATATGCAAAAATAAACATATCGATAAAAATCATAATTTTGATGAATAAAATTGACCCATATGAATAACGCAATTTTTAATGTAGAGCGTCCCCTGAACGAGCATACCCTGAGCTATGCACCTGGATGCAAGGAGAGGAAATCATTGAATGCAGAGCTGGACAGGCTCAGTTCAGAAGTGCAGGACATTCCGCTGATCATTGGTGGTAAAGAGATCCGAACCGGTAAAACCGGGAAGGTGGTTATGCCGCATGATCATCAGCATGTACTGGCCACTTACCACATGGCCGGTGAGGCTGAGGTCAGAATGGCGATTGAAGCCGCATTGAAAGCCCATAAGGAATGGGAATCATTTCCCTGGGTCGACCGGGTTTCAATCACACTGAAGGCTGCCGAGCTGATCGCCAAGAAATACAGGTTCCTGATAAATGCTGCAACCATGCTTGGGCAGGGAAAGAGCGCCTTCCAGGCTGAGATCGATGCTGCATGCGAAACCATCGACTTTCTGAATTTCAACGCCTATTTTATTACGGAGATCTACAAAGAACAGCCCCATTCGCAGCCGGGGATCATCAATCGCATCGAATACAGACCCCTTGAAGGATTTGTCTTTACGGTTTCCCCATTCAACTTTACCGCCATTGCATCAAATCTGAACATGGCCCCGGCCCTGATGGGCAATACCTCCGTGTGGAAGCCGGCCACCACATCGCTCCTTTCAAACTATTTCCTGATGCAGATATTCAGGGAGGCGGGCCTTCCCGATGGGGTGATTAACTTCATTCCGGGTCCCGGAAGCCTGATCGGTAAGACCGCCATGGGGCACCGCGACATGACCGGTGTTCACTTTACCGGTTCAAACAGTACATTTAACAGCCTCTGGTCAATGGCTGCGCAGAATATAGCCAGCTACCGTTCCTATCCACGGATTGTGGGAGAAACAGGAGGGAAGGATTTTATTTTTGTTCATCCCTCATCCGATCCGCAGGAGGTGTCGGTTGCCATCGTGCGCGGCGCTTTTGAATATCAGGGACAGAAATGTTCAGCAGCCTCAAGGGCCTATATTCCCGAATCGCTGTGGCCTGAGGTAAAATCAAGGATCGGCGATATGATAGGCCAGATTACGGTAGGCGATGTGCGCGAGTTCAGCCATTTTATGAACGCCGTGATCGATGAGGCCAGTTTTGATAATATCATGGATTATATTGGCTATGCAAAACAATCAACCGATGCCGAAGTGGTCTTTGGAGGGACCGGGGATAAAACGAAGGGATATTTTGTTCAGCCTACCGTGATCAAAACGACCAATCCCCATTTTAAAACCATGGAGGAGGAAATTTTTGGGCCGGTGATGACAATTTTCGTTTATAAGGATAAAGATTTCGAAGAGACCCTGCACATCTGTGACCAGACCTCTCCTTACGGACTCACCGGTTCGGTGTTTTCAAAGGACCGTGAAGCCATCAACAAAGCCTGCCGCATCCTCCGTTATGCCGCCGGGAATTTCTATTTCAACGATAAACCATCCGGCGCAGTGGTAGGACAGCAGCCATTTGGCGGTGCCCGCGGATCGGGAACCAATGATAAATCAGGAAGTCATTTGAATCTGCTTCGGTGGACAAATCCGCGAACCATCAAGGAGACACTGATTCCATCCACGGAATTTACCTATCCCTATATGAAAACAGACAAGTGCCACTAAACGTTCTTTAGCTCTTCCCTTTTTTTTCGATAGAGAATAATGGGGTAATCGCCTGCAATGAGGTTCTCCTCCATCTTGAGCTGCGAAGCCTTCGGCTGATGGGTTTCCACAACCCGCCTGTCCTGGCCCAGCACGATGAGATTGAAAATTTTGGTAACAGCAAAGTAAATATCCTTCAGCAGCGGGACCTTCACCATCTTCTGGTAGGTGCGAAGATAAAAAATGGTATTCTCTTCATCAACAGGAACGAATGCCACAACAATCCGCATGGAGTCCATGATGTGATTCTGCCAAAGGTTCGGAAAAATAAAGGTTAGATAAGTGGAACTCTTTTCCGGCTTTGTCATCTTGGCAGGAGGCACCGGGGTTTGCCCGTTATCCTGTTCGTTGGATGGCCAGAATGATATGCTGTTGCCATTGGTCTCCGTATAGGGCCCATTTACCAATGGGCCGATCCCCCTTCCAATGGTCGAATGATGGATAAAGGGCACATGAACGATGTCGAGTTGATTTTCGATGGCCCGCGAATAGTGCGCTTTCCAGTGATCGGTGAAACCTTTCCAAACCAAATCAGCTCCCAGATCGGAGAACCAGGGAACCGGGGGCAGTGCTGCAATGATCGAAGAATCTATTCTTCCTGGATCGGCGGTATGCCATAGATAGATAAAGCCGTTTTGTTCTGAAACAGGATATGCTGCAGCACGGATATGATCCGGCACCACCGCGCTCTTTCCGTTGGCAGGAATCAATTTGCAGCGGCCAGTCGCATCATATTCAAATCCATGGAACGGGCACTGAAGATGATTGTCCTTGATTTTCCCAAGGCTGAGTTTTATGCCACGGTGCGGGCATTTATCCCTGGCTGCACCAGGCTTCCCTTCACTGTCGCGCCATACAACGATGTTTTCACCCAGTCGTTTTACTCCGAGAATCTGGTTTTTCTTTACCTCGTTCGATGCAAGAATTACATACCATTGATTATATATCATTTCTCCCTGTCGCTGGTTTACCTCCTCTAATACCCTGCCAATCTGTTACTTTGTCACTCCATCACTTCATCACTGCAAAGGCATCACCACCTCCAGCAATTCCGGCAAATCCATCCCGAGTTTTTTCAGATGTTCAATCCTGGGTACCCCGTTTTTTGTCCAGCCACGGCGTTCGTAAACGGCGTCAAGCAGCTGTTCATATCGGTTCTCCCGATATACACGCAACGCTTTCATTTTCTCCTCGGTGCTTTTTCCGGCCGGGTCAAAACCAACCTGCTCAAGCAGCTGTTTATCGTAACGTTCGGCGCGCGATTCATATTCCTCAATTGTAACCGGACCGCATGCACGGTATGGCTGGGCATCGTGAATACGCAATCCTTTACCCTGGCGGATGTTGAAGATTCGCTGGAAATTATATACACGTTCCGACATCGTGATGAGGTCCTGCTTTACGATGCTGGAGCCGGTAACGGCATTGAAAATGGTTACATAGTTGTCGACATGCTGGGGAACTTTCGCCGGCTCAGCAGTTTGCGCATTGTCTTCTGGTTCCACGTCGTTCCAGGGAAGCTTGCAGAATCCTGCCAGGCCAAACCAGGTACGGAACATGGGAAAATAATGGAGCGCTTCAGCCTTCTTTTCAAAGGTAGGAATCTGGTTGTTCACCATGTCCATGAAGATCAGCCAGGCTTCGTCGTGCTGTGGCCCCTTGTTGGTCATGGCATAGCCGCCCTGTTGTGCCAGCGATTCCTTTGAGACGTATTGCGAATATTCAAGTCCTTTGTTTTCCATGCCGATATCCTGCATGAAGGCCGCGTCGCCCCAGCCGTTTTTTGCAAACAATGCCTTCATTTTGTGAACACCCTGGCCTGCAATGATCCCGAATCCTTCGCCGCGCGACAACTGGTGGAGTAATTCCATGGCCGTGTCAGCGTTGCCGAAATTGAGTTTCAGTCCACCCGTGCGTTCTTCGTTGAGAATGCCGTTTTCGTAACACTCCATTACAAAACCAAGAATACTGCCCCAGCTGATGGTGCAGACGCCATAGGTATCACAATAGAAATTGGCTTCGATGGTGAAATCGGGATTGAAGATCCCTGCAATGGAACCCAATGAAGAGGTCGTTTCATATTCCGGTCCGTCAACAATCACCTTATCCCCTTTGTAGGGGCCCGAGCGGAGTTCATAATTGTCAACCCCTTTTGCACAGGCCATATTGCATCCAACCCAGCAACCATCGGGAACATTCTGCGTGAAATAGGATTTCCACACATCCCCGCTGATTTTAACGGCATCGGGATGGCTGCCGAACTTGAAATTGTTGACCGGGAGGAGGTCGTAGTCGTTCATGACGAGGGTGAGGTGGGCCGTTCCCTTCGACCGCATTTCACATTGCTTGTCATCCAGATCACGCATCTCCTTGTTGAAGGTGCGGCCCCGCTCCTGGATGGCCTCCATGTTCACTACATTGTTGCGGTTTCCGCCAATGGTCTTCACATGGGCCACCACGGCCTTGATTTTCTTATCGCGCAATACGGTGCCAATACCGCCACGGCCGGCCTGCTTCAGGCGTACTTTCTTGCGTTTGATATCGTAAAAACTGAAGTTCAGCATCCCGATCAGCGAGTGCTCAGCAGCAGTACCGGCCGAAACGACCGATACGTTGTATTTGTCTTTTTCATTTCCGGGAACAGCCAGCATATCATGCAACGCTTCGGCCAGCACATGGCTGTCGGAGGGGAGGTCGCCTGCTTCGTAAATTTCGATCACTGCACGTTCTTCTTCGAATACAATCATGATCTCCTGGTCTGATTTTCCCTGGATTTCAAGTGCATCAAATCCGCAGAACTTAAGAAAAGGTCCAAAAAAACCACCCACATTGGAGTCAACCACGATGTCGGTTTGAGGACTGATGGCACAACAAATGGCCTTTCCGCTTCCGGAATACTGGGTAATTCCACAACAGGGTCCTCCCGAAATAACAATTTCATTCTCAGGATCATCCCATCTCGTTTCAGGTTTGGTGGCATCCCACAGAAGCCGCAAATCAAAACCCTTTCCCCCAATGAATTTTTCCTTCATTTGCGAGGTTACGGGTTTCTCTTTGATGGTCAAATCCCCGACGTTGATGTAAACAGATCTGTTGTTATAACCCTTGTCAATCGGAGCCCAGGTATACTTGTACTGCGCCAGCAGTTTATGGGTTGACTTAAAATCTTCAAATGTCATACAATTGATATTTGTTTGTGAATTTTTTAACCAAGCAAATATAATAAAAAATATGATGTAAATGCCCGTAAATCAAAAAGTTCGATAGGTATAACGCTGCATATCGGCATCCATTTTTTTCTCGTGACGCGTCACGCGTCACGTGTCACGTTCAAGACCTCCCGAGATCCTCCTCCTCTGGCTGCGAAACCTCGTGCCAGGTGTAAAGACCCTGAAGCAGCCGATCCTTTTTTTCCTGCGGACTTAACCGGTCATAGGCTTCACGGGCTTCACGTGCTTTGCGTCGTTTTTCCTCCTCAATGTGATGGATGTTTTCCGTGTATCTTTCCTCCACACACGTTTGCAGAAAATCCCGGGCAACAGTCGGGAACAATTCAAGCAGCAAGGCATCCTTCTCATTGTCGGCCAGCTTCATGTCGCCATACTCCTCAAAGATCGTATTCTCCTGCTTCTTGTAGTTTTTGGTATCATAAGGGGTCTCTTCCCTTACCCCGGTGAGTTGTTCCCTGAAATCAGGATCCACAGGGATCGGCGTCCTTCCATAGATGCCTTTTACCAGATTAACAAACTGGATCGACTTGGTGGTGAAGTAGGGGAGCTCCTTGTTTTCGTCGATCACGCAGTTCACTGCCTGTACGCCAACAATCTGGCTGGTTGGCGTTACCAGGGGCGGACATCCTGATTTGATGCGTACCAGCGGAACAAGTTCGAGTACACGGGGAAGAAGATGATCCAGCTTAAGTTGCTTGAGCTGGGCATACATGTTGGTGTACATCCCGCCGGGAATTTCAGCCTTTTTTACAGCTTCATCCGGTTCAGGAAAATTAAAGTGTTTTTCAATGGCAAGACAGGCTTCCAGAAGCTCCACCTCCCGATCATGCTTGGCCATATATATAGCCTTGATAAACAGCGTATTGATCTCCTTTGGCAATTTGTCTTTTGTAAAATCAAACGCAACAGGGAGCCCCGTGCAAGTATCGAATTCTGACAGCTCTTCTCTGATGGTTTTCAACTCCTTATTGATGGCCACGACGGCTTCAGGATTAACCCCCGTATCGATGCCCATTTTATCGCAGAAGATATGAATCAGCTCATAAGCCGGGGCAGCAGGCCCTCCTGCAAAATTCCAGATACTTGTGTCCACGATATCCACCCCGTTTACAATCGCAGATAAAACGGATGCAAGGCCAAATCCTGGCGTGCAGTGGGTATGAAAATCAATGGGCACCCTGACCTCCGATTTTAGCCGCCTGATCAGCTTCCCGGTCTGAGAAGGCGTGATGAGTCCGGCCATGTCCTTGATGGAGATCATATCAGCGCCCAATGCTTCCAGCTGGCGCGCTTTTTCAACAAAGTAATCAATGGTGAAAATATCGTGCGGAAGCGCTTTGAAATGGATCCATGAGCGGAACTTTTGCCTGGTCGAAAATTTCGGGTCAACAGTAAAACTGATGGCGCAATCAGCTATTCCTCCATTTTGTTTTACATATTTGATCGTGGATTTCATGTTTTCCACATCGTTGAGCGCGTCAAAAATTCGCATGATGCCGATACCCGATTGAACGGCAAGGCGGTTGAACCCCTCAATTACCTCCTCCGGATATGGGTTGTACCCGAATAAATTACGTCCCCTTGACAACGCAGTAAGGAGCGAAACATCACCCATAGCATCCTTGATCTTTTCAAGGCGCTCCCAGGGATTTTCTGACAGGTACCGCATGATTGAATCGGGAACAGCGCCCCCCCATACCTCCATGGCATAAAAACGGGCATCCTTAAAATAGGGCAACACCCGGTCAACCTGATCCTGGGTCATCCGGGTTGCAAAGAGGGATTGCTGACCATCACGTAACGTCAAATCTCTGATTAGCAGCTTCTTTTTGGACATATCTGAAAAATTAGCAATGACAAGTAAACGAAAAACAGGTGCAGTGTTTTGTAGCCTTCTTTTATTTGTTAATAAAATAACAGTAAGCAAAAGTAATGAATTCGGAGATTCAAATTTTGTTATTTTTGTTGCAGAAATAAATATTCATGCCGATCCTGCTCGGCGAACCTTGAAAGATTCTATGAATGATTACCTTACATTGAGAAGATGAAGGCTGAAGAGATTACAAAAATACTTAGCCGAAAAACGGTAGGCATTGCAGGCTGTGGCGGATTGGGCTCCAATTGCGCTGTAGCCCTTGCCAGGGTTGGTATAGGTACTTTAATCATCGCCGATTTCGATGTAATTACCGTGGGCAACCTGAACCGACAATATTATTTCTTCGATCAGGTCGGCCGTAAGAAAGTAACCTCCCTGAAGGAAAATATTGCCAGGATTAACCCTGATGTGAACGTTATTGCGTGTGATTTGCGGCTAATACCGGAAAATATTCCATCCATCTTTGGAGGATGCGATGTGATTGTTGAAGCATTCGATCTCGCCGGTCAGAAAGAGATGTTTCTCGAATCGGTGCTCGGCGCCATGCCCTCGATTCCGGTTGTGGCTGGTCTGGGAATGGCTGGATGGGGCATGAATGATACCATCCATTGCCGCCAGGTTGACAATTTATTTATTTGTGGCGACGAAATTTCAGAAATCAGCCCGGAAATGCCCCCCATCGCGCCAAGGGTCGGCATGGTGGCAAATATGCAAGCCAATGTTGTCCTGGAGATCTTGTTAAAAAATGAATGATGAAAATTCTGTTAAATAATAACCCGGAAGAAATTCCCGGTGATTCAATATCGGTCAACGAATTGTTAAAGTTTAAAAACTTTACATTTAAAATGCTGATTATCAAGATTAATGGATCGCTTGTAAAGAAGAGTGATTACGAATCTGCCTTGGTCCGCGATGGAGATGACGTCCATGTGCTGCACCTGATTTCCGGAGGATGAGATGACTACAATGATTCGGCCACGACAAAGGTACTGCCGCTGATAAAAATCAGATCCTTTTCGCCTGCCGACTGGTTGGCAGCCTCCAGTGCTGATTTTACCGACCCGTAGCATTCCCCTTTCAGCCCGGCATTCAAAGCCTGATGCATTAATTCATGGGCATCCAGTCCCCTGGGAATATCTGGTTTACAAAAATAGTAGGTTGCATTTTTTGGCAGCAGTGAGAGGATCGGAGGAAGGTGCTTGTCATTCACCACCCCGAAAACGAAGTGGAGATGCGCATGCGGCGTCATGTCAATCTGGTGGATAACTTCACGCAATCCTCCTTCGTTATGACCTGTATCACAAATGGTTAAAGGCCGACGGCTCAATATTTGCCAGCGTCCCATCAATCCTGTGTTCCTGATTACATTTTTTATACCATTCCGAATGATCGTTGGGGTTAAATCGTAACCCAGCTGGTTGAGTTTCATGCAAATTCCAACTACGGTAACAATGTTTTTCAGTTGATATATTCCCGTAAGTGGACTGCTTAAATTCTTGATAATGAGATGGCTGCTGCGGAAAATGTCCATGACCAGTATATTGTGTTCCCCCTCCTGCAGCCGACTATTTTTTATGTGGAAATTCTGATCTGCAAAAATGAATTTTGATTCGCCGGAGAGCGCTTTTTCGCGAAACAGATCTTTCGAGTCGTATTGGGTTTCTCCTATTACTACCGGGATCCCGGGCTTAATAATCCCTGCCTTTTCAGCGGCGATCTTTTCAAGGGTATTTCCGAGAAATTGCATGTGATCAAAACTCACATTGGTGATGACCGACAGCATCGGGGTAATGACATTTGTCGAATCCAACCGTCCGCCGAGTCCAACTTCAATAACCGCAATATCAACCTGTTGCTCCCTGAAATAGGAAAAGGCCATGCCGACTGTGAGTTCGAAAAATGAAGGATCGATTTTTTCAAAATCCATCCGGTGATTCCGGATAAACGAGGTAACATAACTTTTTTGGATCATCGTCCCGTTTACCCTGATTCGTTCGCGGAAATCCTTCAGGTGAGGGGAGGTGTACAATCCGGTCCGGAAGCCTGCAGTTTGAATAATGGAGGCCAGCATGTGTGAAACGGATCCCTTCCCGTTTGTTCCGGCTACATGAATGGATTTGAACGAATGCTGAGGATGATCAAGCAGGTTGCAGAGCGCGATGGTATTGTCCAGGTTGGCTTTGTAAGCCGATGCGCCTACCCTATGATACATGGGCAGCCTGGCGAAAAGGTAATCGATGGTCTGGGAATAGGTCATGCAGTAAAAACATCCACGTTGTTATTTTCGGCTTTCACAACAAAGGTACGATAAAAAACAGGAAAAGATTTTAACGGTTCAATTAACAGCGCCCCCGGCAGAATCCGTTACCGCCCCGGTAACGCTCTTCAGGCAGTTTACTTCATTTCTCCACCGCAATACACCGAGGAATGCAAAGATCAGCGCCTCTTTATAATTGATGGTAAGGATGTCGGGAAGGATGATCTGGACCCCAATGTGTTCCCGGATCCGCCCGATCAGATAGGTATTAAAGGCACCCCCTCCGGTTATCAGCAATTTTTTCATCCGGCTGCCGGGCACAACATGTGCCACCTGGAGGGCTATGTGTTCGCAAAACGTAGCAAGTAATTCATTTACAGTATATTTATCGAGGTCAAGCAAAGGTAAAACTGCCTCAATCACCCACTCTTTTCCCAGTGATTTTGGAGGAAGCTTCTGGTAAAAAGAAAGTGAATTGAGCCGGTCAAGCAAATGGCGGTCAACGCTTCCTCGACTTGCATATTGCCCGTCGGGATCAAAGGCAAGACCATGTTCGCTGGCCAGCTTATTCAATACAATATTGACAGGGCAGATATCAAATGCAATCCGGTTTCCATCCTGTTCAAATGAGATGTTTGCAAAACCACCAAGATTAAGACAGAAGGCATAATCAGGAAACAATAACCGGTCGCCGATGGGCACCAGCGGGGCTCCCTGTCCGCCCAGCGCTACATCGAGCGATCTGAAATCGCTCACCACATGGATCCCGGTTTCGGCGGCTATGGCAGCGCCTTTCCCTATCTGTGTCGTAAACCTGTTTTGCGGTTGATGAAAAATGGTGTGCCCGTGTGAGGCAATAAAATCTGGTTTGAGATGGTGACGCTCCATAAACTCCCTGGTGTACTTGCCAATGAGATGTCCGTAAGCAGCATCCGTTGAAGCAAATTCAAGCGCTGTTCCCGATTCCAACGTAGATAAACGTGTATGCCACTCCTTGGGGTAAGGAATCGTTTCAGCCTGGAGGATATGGTAGTCCCACCCGTTTCCTGTTTTCTGAAACGCACAATATGCGAGATCCAGTCCATCCAGGCTGGTTCCCGACATTAACCCGATTACGCAATACCGTTCCAAAGTCATTTACACAAAAATTTTCAGAGGGTTTCGATCAGTTTCTCAAGTTTTATTCCCCTTGATCCTTTGATCAGGATGGTTGCATTTTCAAGCTTGTGATGCAGCAGCCAAAGGCTTGCCAATGCTGCATCGGTAAAACAGATGAATTCCCGTGTGGTGTTAAGCCGGGTGAACCGCGGACCAACAAGGTAAACCTGGTCCAGGTTTATGTCATGCAGAAGTTGAAGTATCTTTAGGTGCTCCTCATCGGATTCTGCTCCCAGTTCCAGCATGTCGCCGAGAATAGCTGTCTTTGCAGGGTAGGAGGCCTCTGAAAATGCCTTCAGGGCAGCCTCCATGCTGCTGGGGTTTGCATTGTAAGCATCAAGGATCAAGAGATTATGGCCAGATTGCATTACCTGCGACCGGTTGTTGGTCGGCTGGTAAATTTCAATGGCTGATTTGATCAGGCCGGCAGGAACCCCGAAAAATTGTCCGACACACGCCGCGGCGCGTATATTGTCCGCATTGTACCGGCCATAAAGGCTGGATTGGATCACGACCCCCTTCTTCTCTTTGAAATCCAATGTTACAGAAACCATCGGATCGGCCTCGATGGAAATGGTTTCAACGTCAGCCGGTGGATCTCCGTAGGTAACCACGCGCAACCCGGAGGCCTTTTCTTTAAGCAAAGTATCATTGATATTCAGAAAGGCAACGCCCTCTGAACCAAGAAGAAACCGGTAGAGTTCGGTTTTTGTATCAACCACCCCGTCAAAGCCGCCAAATCCCTCCAGATGCGCCCTTCCGATGTTCGTGATGAGGCCATGGTCAGGTTTGGCTATCTGGCAGAGAAAATCAATTTCACCCCTGTGATTGGCCCCCATTTCAATGACGGCAATCTCAGTACGGTCGGTAAGTTTTAACAGGGTGAGGGGAACGCCGATGTGATTGTTAAGGTTCCCTTCCGTGGCGAGGGTTTTGAATGATTGGGATAACACGGCCTGCATCAGCTCCTTGGTGGTGGTTTTTCCATTTGTACCCGTGATGGCAATAACCGGGATGTTAAATTGCATCCTGTGATGGTGCGCCAGCTGCTGAAGCGTTAAAAGCACATCATTTACAACGAGGGTGCGTTCATATGTTGCACATCCGGGATCATCCACGATGGCATAGGATGCGCCACGCTCCAAAGCCAGGGAGGCAAATTCATTCCCGTTAAATGAATCTCCCTTTAATGCAAAAAACAGGGATCCGGGCTGAATGTGACGACTGTCGGTAGAAACGACAGGGTGCTCCAAAAAAATGGGATAAATTCTTTCAATCGAAGATTCCATAGCGGGGTAAAACCCTCTCTATTTCCCGCCAACTGAACCGCCGACGCGGGTCATGGCACAGCGAAACCCAATGGCATCAGAGGCATCACTTTCATCAAGATAACGCCGTGTTCCCGGACTCAGATAATAAGCCTGATCTGTCCAGTTTCCACCTTTGTAAACACGCGCATGGTCACTGATCAGGGAACTCATTCCATACTGATACATCTGGTTGGTTGCAGATGAATCTTTCCCTGTCTCTTTCCATAAGTTGTTGTCCACATTCGAAGCAAAGTCGCCATCAAGATAGTTGATGTTGTCTGCCTGACGGTAATTTTTGCGGTTCATCGCTTCGGCCGTGGTAATATCACGGTATTTTATACGCCCGAGACTATCTTTCTCAGCAAGGAAGCCCTCTGCATCACGAACCGGCGTTTTAAACACATTTCCACGAAACGGACGAAGGTCAGATACTTCATAGGAGCTCAGCGGACGATACACATCAAGCACCCACTCACTTACGTTCCCCGCCATGTTATAAAGGCCATAATCATTCGGGAAGTAGGATCCGCAGGGTGAAGGAATGTCAGCGCCGTCGTTCAGGTTGCCGGCAACACCCATATAGTCTCCCTTGCCACGTTTGAAGTTGTCCATGAAACTTCCGTAATACCGTGATTCATTGGTACGCACATAATTGCCATTCCAGGGATAATTTTTCCGCTCAACAACCCTTTCGTATAGCGTATTGCCAACTAGGCCAAGGGCGGCATATTCCCACTCAGCTTCGGTCGGAAGTCGATATTTCGGTAGCATAATCCCATCTTCCATTTTTACCTTGCGGGTACCGGTCCCATTGGGATTCAGATCAGGCAATGGCTTGTCGACCAATCCCTCATATTGTCCGGCCAGATAGGCTTCGGTGTTAAAGTTGTTTTCGTTCTTTTGCGCCGGATCCATGGCAAGAATGCCCCGTTTGATCAGCATCATTTCGTTGACACGGTCGGTGCGCCACTGGCAGTAATCGTTGGCTTGAACCCAGGTTACCCCAACCACAGGATAATTGCGGTAAGCAGGATGGCGGAAATAGTACTCTAAAAGCGGTTCATTGTAAGCAAGTTTATCACGCCATACCAGGGTGTCGGGAAGGGCCTTGCGGTAAACACCCGGATAGTCTGTGGCATATACCCGGCTCAACCAGTAAAGATATTCAAGATAATCAAGGTTGCGTACCTCGGTCTCATCCATATAAAAACTGGCCACGGTCACCCTGCGCGGACTGTTATTCCATTCGAATATCACATCATCCTGGGTATTTCCCATGGTGAAGGTGCCACCTTCAATAAAAACCAATCCGGGTCCGGTCTCCTGAGAGGCATACCCGCGGATTTCAAATCCGCCGTTTTTAGGATTGTTGTATTCCCATCCAGTCGATCGGGAGGCCTCTTTCTTACAGGCTCCCAACATGAGAATAGCACCAACAAGGGCGCTTAACTGAAATAACTTGTTAATTTTCATCGTTGAAAATTTTTGCAAACCTACGTGAATTACTCAAATTTTGCAAATATTTATAAGCGTTTAAATGGGTTTCCGATGACCGATAAACGCGAAATTAAACCCATCGAAAATATATAACTAAAATCGGGGGCATTTTATTGCCTTGATGCGTCTACTTTTTTCAGCGACTGTAAATTGCCAGGAGACGGAAACCTCATGTGCACCTCCCGAAATGTTGATCAGCCTGCTTAAGGTATAATCATAACTGTATGCAACACGCAGACCCTTATAATGGAAGCCAAGCATTGGAATAATAGCATCCGCATTTTCAAAATTATGGCGAAACCACAATCCGCCCACGAAGGGATCAATGGTCAGGTATAGGCCAATATTCAACTGGTGAAATTGAAACTGCTGCTGATATAAGATATTCGGAGAGAGGGAAAATTCCCGGTCTCCATCCGCCCCGCCATTTTTATTCAGGTTGATGACCGAACCGATATGCGCCGTATACTTCATATACAACTGATCATTGGTGCTGGAAGAGAATCCGATGTTGGGCTGTGTCAGGTGATCAACCGCGAAACCACCATATATAAATTCATCATAGGCCATAAAAATTCCGGCTGAAAAATCAGGAACACCAATCTTGGTATAATCCGGCATTGGTTCAGGGGGTGTGTTTTGAGCAAAGATCAGTTTCTCCCAGTCAATACTCCGTTGGTAATATCCGGCCCTTACGGCGCCACTGGCCTGCAACCGTGACGTAATGTTAAATTTATACGCGTAACTCAGGCTGATCATCGTCGTGTTGAGGGTGCCTCCGCCTGCCCTGTCGGCAGTCACCAGCAACCCGACCCCGCCATGCAAAAAGCCAACATATTGGTCATAGGAAAAATTGTAGGTGTTAAAAGCCTTGCCCATGCCGGGCCACTGGTTGCGGTAGTTGGCTATCAAACGCGGATTTAACGTCACTCCGGCGAGGGCCGGGTTCAGATAGAGCGGGTTGGCGTAAAACTGTGAAAATGCAGGATCCTGTGCAAATATTTCACCGGTCAGAAATGGAATGGTGAACAATAAGATAACTGCCAATCGCCTGGTCATGAATGCAAGGTTTCTCCTGATTAATTAAGGTTTACAATGTTACAAAATATTATCATAGCCTGAAACGACAATGACAATAATTGACCAGGAGATAACGTTTATTCAGGCAATAACATTTTAGCTTTGTAAATTATTTTTTTCCGGCTGCAACCTTTTTGCCAAAGTGGGTGTCCTTATATTTATGAAAAGTTCCCGAAACATATATATGAAGAATCGGTTTATTCTGTTCATCACTGGTGTATTGCTGGCCATCGTCCCGGTTATTTCCGGCATGGCACAGGACCTTCATCTCGAAAGCAAACATGATATCTCATGGAATCCCCTTCAGGTTTATAGCAACCCTGAATCGCAGCCCACGGGAATTATCTCTTTCCGGGGATCTGTTCTGAACCAGGAATTCGGCATGTTGCCGGTGTTTTTCAAAACCATTCCTTTGACCGCGGAAAACGATTCAGCGGTCAACGTTCAGATTGAAAACCTGGTTTATGCGCCAATTTCTGAATCCGAACTCCGGCATGTGAAAGGATTGGAAAACATTCCCCCTGACGTTGCCATCCGTTACCAGACGACCTTTGACAAACAGAGACCATTTCTGGAAATCAGTTTGCTTCCCCTGCGAAGGAATTTATCTTCCGGTGCGATTGAACGCCTTACATCCTTTTCGCTTTCTATTGATTTGGTCAGCAGCAGGGCCCCCCGCCGGTTGAAATCTGCAGAGGTATATGTCCCGAATTCTGTGCTGGCTGCCGGCACATGGTATAAATTTGCCGTAGCAGCCGATGGTATACACCAGCTTTCGTATGAGGATCTGAAAAAGGCCGGAATAGATGTGGCGTCTATCAATCCGCGAAACCTGAGGATCTATGGCAATGGCGGCGGAATGCTCCCTGAAGCCAATGCTGCAAAGCGAATCGATGATCTTAAGGAAAACACCATCGTGGTTTTCGGGGAGGAGGATGGCCGTTTTGATCCGGGTGATTATCTCCTGTTTTATGGACAGGGCCCCGACAGATGGGTTAGCAGCAAAGTTGACAAGTTGTTTCATCATCAGAAAAATGTCTATTCCGACCGGATGTACTACTTCCTGAACTATGATCAGGGGCCTGGCAAGCGGGTAGGAACTGAATCTTCAACTACCCGGCCTGCATCCCTTTTTATCGACCGCTTTGATGATTATGCCTTTTATGAAAAAGATGACCTGAATATGATCAAGTCGGGTCGCGAATGGTGGGACAAGCAGAATTTTGACATCACCACGGCCCGGAATTATGCCTTCAGCTTCCCCAATATTGACAATGTGGCTCCGGTGACCATTGTGGCTGATGTTGCAGCCAGGTCGACGGCGGGCAGCAGCTCATTTTCAGTTTCCGCACAGGGAAGTCCCCTGATTTCGATCAGCATACCGGGAACCTCAGGCAGCTACGAAAGCGAATATGCCGTTGAAAAATCAGGCAAAGCAACCTTCGTTACCTCAAATCCTGTCATCGATATCAACCTGAATTATAAAAAAAGTTCAGCCAGTTCGGTCGGCTGGCTCAATTACCTGGAGATAAACGTTTCACGTTATTTGACGATGTATGGTGCGCAAATGCTTTTCCGTTCTGCTGTCAGCGCTTCACCCGGAGCCGTGTCGGAATTCAGTGTGAATGGAAATGGACAGAATATACAAATTTGGGATGTAACCGATGGAGGCAACATCCTGAATATTCAGGCCTCAAAATCGGGAAATAATTATATTTACCGGGTTGCCACAGATACACTGCGGGAGTTCCTGGCATTTGACGGGAGCTCTTTTCCTGCCCCGGAATTTATCAGCCAGGTCGAAAATCAAAATCTTCATGCCATGAAGGCTGTTGATTACCTGATTGTCAGCCATCCGGCTTTTTTGGCTGAGGCTGAACGCCTGGCGAATTTTCACCGGCAAAAGAGCAATTTTTCTGTGTTTATCACAACCCCTGAAAAGATTTACAACGAATTTTCCTCCGGAGCGCAGGATGTCACCGCCATCCGCGACTTTGTTAGGATGCTGTACAACAAGGCCCAGCCGGGTGGGGAGGTTAGGTATGTGTTGCTTTTCGGAGATGCATCCTATGATTTTAAAAACCGGATTCAAAACAATACCAATTTTATTCCTACCTATGAATCTGCCAACTCGCTTTCACCCATCAATTCATTTGTGTCAGATGATTATTTTGGTCTGCTGGATCCCAACGAAGGGCAGGGGGCCAACGGCACACTCAACCTGGGTGTGGGGCGGTTTCCGGTCTCTTCAGCCGAGCAGGCAAAGACCGCTGTGGATAAGGTGACCCATTATGGCTCGAATGATGAAACTGTAAAAAATGACTGGCGAAATGTGGTGACCTTCGTCGCCGACGACCGGAATAAAGATGAGGGAAATTTGTTTATTGACTATTCTGAAGAGCTTGCCGACGCGATAGAAAAGAACCATCAGAATTACAACATTGATAAAATCTATTCCGATGCCTATACCATTGTATCTACACCCGGAGGAGCCCGATATCCGGAGGTGAATGAGGCGATTAACAAGCGGGTGGAAAAGGGCTCCCTGATCATGAATTACATTGGTCACGGCGGTGAAGTTGGCTGGGCGCACGAACGAATCCTGGAGGTCCCGGATATCAAAGCCTGGCGCAATTTCAATAACATGCCGGTATTTCTTACGGCCACCTGTGAGTTCAGCCGGTTCGATGATCCCGAACGTGTCTCGGCAGGCGAATGGGTCTTTCTGAATGAAAAGGGGGGAGGCGTTGCGCTGTTTACCACCTCCCGGCTCACCTATGCCGGCCCCAACCAAACACTCCTCGTCAACTTCTTCAACAGTGTATTTAAAAAAACAACAGGATCTTATCTGAGATTGGGCGATTTGCTGATGGCTGCCAAGGTGGGTATGTCAAGCTCCCCCAACGTACATGCATTTGTTTTGCTCGGAGACCCGGCCATGCAGATGGCCTATCCCAACCTGAATGTGGTTACCACCACCATCAATGCCAGTGTGGCAACGGATGTGCCCGATACCTTGAAAGCCCTTGCAGAGGTCACCATCACCGGTGAGGTGCAGGATGCTTCAGGACAAAAGGATGTCAGCTTTACCGGGACCGTTTTTCCCACGGTATTTGATAAATCCTCCGAAATATGGACCAAAGCAAATCAGGGATCTGCCCCCTCCGTGCAATTTTTCCTGCGCAAAAACCCGGTTTATAAAGGTAAAGTCAAGGTGGTCGATGGGGATTTTTCCTTTTCCTTCATTGTTCCAAAAGATATAGCCTATAAATATGGGATGGGCAAAATCAGCTATTATGCCCGAAGTTCTCAAACCGATGCCACCGGCTACGATGAAGGAATTCAGGTGGGCGGATATAACTTCCATGCCCCTCCCGATGATCAAGGCCCTGAAATTGCCCTGTATCTCAACAACCGGCAGTTCCTTCCGGGCGGGATAACCAATCAAAACCCCACACTCCTGGCCGATGTGAGCGATACCTCCGGAGTGAATACCGTAGGCAACGGCATTGGCCACGACATTACGGCGGTGCTCGATGGCAAAACCACAACCCCCATCATCCTCAATGACTACTACGTTTCCGATCTCAACACCTTTAAAAGCGGGGCCATCAGCTATCCGTTGAGTTCATTGTCCGACGGGCCGCATCAGATCACCATGAAGGTGTGGGACGTATACAACAATTCGTCGGATGCCACCCTCGATTTTATCGTGGTATCTTCTGCCGAATTTGCCCTGCAGCATCTGCTCAACTACCCCAATCCCATGCGTGATCAAACAACATTCTCATGGGAGACAAATCAGGTAAATCAACCCGTGGAGGTTGAAATCCGGATATTTACCATCACCGGAAACCTGATTAAAACCATCAGGGAGACAATTTATTCACAAGGCTACCGTGCCAATTCCATTGAATGGGATGGCACACAGGACAATGGCCGGAAAATCAGCTCCGGCATGTATGTTTACCAGCTTCAACTGATGATCCCGGACGGGACTGCGAAACGGCAATCCTCAAAGTTGGTGGTGATCCGTTAATTGCTAACTTTGCAAATCATGTGCGCCATGCCTCGAAAAAAGATATTCCTCCTGCTGGTTTTCCTTCTGCCCCTTGCTGTTTGGGCAGGATTACCGCATAAGAATACCTCCGTCCTTGCCGCCGGCCGTTGGTTTAAACTGGCCGTTAGCGAAACAGGTATTCATCAGATAACCTTCAGCGACCTCAATGCCCTGGGCATCGACCCCGCCACCATCGAGGTTGAAAAGATCAGACTCTATGGAAATGGGTCAGGCATGCTCCCTGAAATAAATTCCAGCCCCCGTATTGATGATCTGAGGGAAATTGCCATCCAGGTTGAAGATGGCGGCGATGGCCATCTCGATGCCTCCGATTACATCCTGTTCTATGGCGAAGGCGCCGATCAGGGAAGTTTCGAGCCGATAACCCGCTTTTTTGTGCACCAGCGCAACCTTTACTCCGATACCACCTACTATTTTCTTAATTTCGACCAGGGTCCCGGAAAACGGGTTCAACCCTTGCAGCCCCCATCCGGAGCCACAACGACCTTTTCAAAACGTTTCGACGATTTTCTCCTCCACGAACTTGATCAGCGGAACCTGCTCCGCTCAGGACGCGAGTGGTATGGCGAGGTGTTTGACAATACCAAAAACGCATGGGACTTCCCCTTCTATGTTCCCTACATCGACTCAGTTTTGCCGGTGAGGGTCCGGTGGTATGTCGCCGCAAAATGTGAAGTTCCCAGTTATTTCATCCTGTCGCAGAATGGATTGAAAATCGATTCATTGAAAGTTGATTCTTCCGACCCTGCAGATAATAACCGAATGGGACGATCAAAATACAAACTGTCAACCATCCAAAAACCCAAAACGGATCAATCGCTTACCCTTACTTACAATATGCCGACCTCAAATGCAATGGGCTGGCTGAATTATTTGGAATTGAGCTTTTCACGACACCTGAACTGGGTTAAATCGCAAATGAGATTCAGGGATGCCACATCTGTCGGTTCCGGAAAAATTACGGAATTTGAGATGAAAAATGCAACCGCACAGGTGAAGGTGTGGGATGTAACCAACCCGTCATCGATCGGCTTACTTACAACCACCCTGTTAAACGACAAGCTCAAATTTAAACGGGAAACCGACACGCTGCGTGAATTAATCGCATTCGACGGCTCTTTTTACTATCCGGTACGGGTGGTCGGGGAGGTGCAAAATCAGAACCTTCACGCCAGGGAACCCGCCACCTTGATCATCGTGACCCATCCCTTATTTAACTCTCAGGCTGAATATCTGGCATCGTTTCATAAGGATCACAATGGAATTTCAACACAGGTGGTTTTAACCGACCAGATTTTTAATGAGTTTGCATGCGGACAAAGCGATCCCACCGCCATCCGCGATTACATGAAATTGTTGTACGACAGGGGATCTGCAGAAACCCGGCCGAAATACCTCCTGCTGCTTGGTGATGGCTCTTACGACCCCAAAAACCGGGTGCCGGGAAATAACAACCTGATTCCGACGTTTCAATCGGTCGAATCGCTCACCGCCATGGCCTCCTACGTCACCGACGACTATTTTGGCATCATGGCCGATAATTCAGGAATGGAAGCCAATGGCATCATCGATATCGGAATAGGCAGGTTGCCTGTTTCAAATATTAAGGAAGCCAGTATCATGGTGGATAAGATCATACGTTATTCATCAAAAAACTATCCTGTGCGATCAGAGTGGCGCAATACGATCACCTTTGTTGCCGATGACGAAAATGGCAATATGCACCTCAACCAGGCCGAAGAGGTTACCGCCATTGTCGCAAAAAAGTACCCCTTGTTTAATGTGGACAAAATCTATTTTGATGCATATAAATTGCAGGAGATCCCCGGAGGAAGCCGCTTTCCCGATGCCAACGCAGCGCTCAACGAGGCGGTTGAAAAGGGTTCGCTCATCATTAATTATACAGGACACGGCGGCGAAACCGGCTGGAGCTTTGAAAAGGTCCTGACAACAGCCGATATTGAGCGCTGGAAAAATGCAGATAAACTGCCGGTATTTGTTACAGCAACCTGTGAATTCAGCAGGTTCGATAACCCCGAGCGTTATACCGCCGGGGAGATGACCATCCTGCACCCCGACGGCGGGGCCATTGCCCTCTACTCAACATCACGTCTCGCCTTTGCAGGAGAGAATATCAAACTCGACACAAGCTTTTTTCATCACCTCATGGACCGCGATGAACAGGGTGAATATGTAAAAATGGGCGACCTGATCAGGATTTCAAAGAATAACAACAACAACAAAACCTCACTGCGCAATTTTGTGCTCCTTGGCGATCCGGCTCAGAGCATCGCTTTTTCCAACAACAAGGTCAGAACTACCGCAATCAACAGTCAGCCGGTCGACAATACAGTAACGGTCGAAGGACTTTCAACTGTCACTGTCAATGGGATCATCGAAGATGGCGCCGGCGAAAAAATTTCTTCGTTCAATGGCGTGGTGAACTGCAAGGTGTTTGACAAGCCGGTGACCTATACCACCTTGGGAAATCTCCCTCCAACAGCCTCCTATCCTCAGAATTTTAAAGTACAGAACAGCCTGCTCTTTAAAGGAGATGTTCCGGTGAGTTCGGGGGATTTTCAGTTTTCCTTTACAGTGCCAAAAAGTATCGCATTGCAGTTCGGAAACGGAAAATTGAGTTACTATGCCTATAGCGATGACAACGACGCAGTTGGATATTCACAACAGATGATCATCGGAGGCCGGGATAATACCATCGACCCAGGGAACCAAGGGCCCGACATTCGTTTGTATATGGATACCCGCAATTTTATTGCCGGAGGAAAAACAGGAAATACCCCTATGTTGTTAGCCGATCTTTTCGACACCAACGGAATCAACAGCCTCGGGCTCGGAATTGGTCACGAAATTGAAATGGTGCTTGATCAGGATCGGGCGCATTCGGTGGTTCTGAACGACTTTTTTAAGGCGGCCTTTAATTCCCCTTCCCGCGGCAGCATTGCGTTTCAGCTTCCGGAACTGATGGTTGGATCCCATACACTGACCCTGAAGGCCTTTGATATGTTCGACAACTCTTCGGAGAAAACAATCTCCTTCTATGTTACCGGCTATCCGCCGCTGACGGTTAAAAATGTGGTGAATGCCCCAAATCCCATGTCCGACTGGACCAGTTTTCTTTTTCAGCCGCAGCAATCTTACGGGGGTTCCATGGAGGTTCAGATCCGCATTTATAACCTGAATGGCATCCTGGTTCGGACCCTCTCATCCAATTACAATGAATCATTGATCTCCTCGGTCATGCCACCCTTGTCATGGGATGGAACCGATGCAAACGGTAAAAAACTAAACAATGGGATCTATCCCTATAAAATTATCTTCAGAGGCAAGAACGGGGCATACAATGAAACAAGCCAGAAACTTGTGATTTTGAGATAGATGTCGCATGAATCTCCTCAAAATTCCTGATGAAACAATAACTGAAATGGAATCGCGTTATTTTTCCTGCATTATCATAGTTGATCATATAATTATATTTTAATATGAAGATCCGGTTAATTTTACTTTTTTTCTTTGCGCTGATGATTACCAGAACCTTTGCACAACTTCCCCCGGAGCCTACCGACGGATCGCGTGTGATCTCTACAGCCGTGCCTTTTTTGACGATCTCTCCGGATGCCCGTTCAGGGGGTATGGGTGACGTGGGCGTCTCTTCTAGTCCCGACGCCTATTCCATGTTTTGGAATCCTGCAAAATATGCCTTTAGCGATAAAGCGTTTGGATTTGGAATCGGGTATGTGCCCTGGCTGCGCGGACTGGTCAATGATATTGGACTGGCCTCTGTGGTCGGTTTTGGTAAAATAGGTGATAAACAGGCCATTGCAGCATCACTTCGCTTCTTTTCCATGGGCGCAGTGATGTTTACGAATGATGTAGGACAGGAGCTGGGTGAAGTAAAGCCCAACGAGTGGACCATTGATGCAACCTATGCACGGAAGTTTTCAAGGGAGTTTTCAGGTGCGGTCGCCGCCCGGTTTATCTACTCAAACCTGGTGCCGGTAAATTATGGACCTGTTGACGTCAGGCCCGGAACATCGATTGCCGCGGATGTCGCTTTGTATTATCACCATGAAATGGAGATCAAAGGGCTCTCAAATGCATCCATCGACTTCGGGCTCAACATCTCCAACATCGGTGCAAAAATGTCCTATAGCAGCTCCTCCATCGTACGCGATTTTATTCCGACCACCCTGCGTTTCGGCCCCTCCTTTACCATGGATATCGATGATTACAACCGCGTTAGCATAGCGGTCGACTTTGCAAAGCTGCTGGTGCCTACTCCCCCCGTCTACTATAATGATTCAACCGGATCCGACGGGAAAAAGGTGATTCAGGCAGGATATGATCCGGATGTATCCGTAGTAAAAGGAATGATCCAGTCGTTTTATGATGCGCCCTATGGTTTTAAGGAAGAGATCCAGGAGATCAACCTGGCTGTGGCAGCTGAATATTGGTACAATAAGCTGTTTTCGATCCGCGCCGGATATTTCTACGAATCGAAATACAAGGGGAACCGCCAGTTCTTTACATTGGGAGCCGGTTTGCGGTACAATGTGTTTGGACTTGATTTCTCCTACCTGATTCCCATTCAGCAGAACAACCCGCTGCAAAATACCCTGCAGTTTACCCTGCTGTTCAATTTCGACAACGCCAAAAAGGGAGTCACCGAAAAAGAGGCCGCCGGAGCAAACTAAGTTTGCTATTTCGCTGCCTCACAACTCGCTATTTCGATGCCCATACTTCGCTAGTTCGCCACCTTGCAACCTATGATGAAAATCGGCTTCGGCTTTGACACCCACAAGTTAGAAGATAACCGCCAACTCTGGCTCGGCGGAATCCTTATTCCCCACCCCAAAGGATCTGTAGGCCATTCGGATGCCGATGTATTGATTCATGCCATCATCGATGCCCTGTTGGGCGCCGCCGGTCTCCCCGACATCGGGAACCAGTTCCCCGATACAGATGAAAAATATAAAGGAATCGACAGCAAAGTCCTTCTTTCCTGCACCATGGAAATGATACAAAGCAAAGGATTTTCCATCGGAAATATTGATTCAACCATCGTGCTGCAGCGTCCTAAAATCAGCAATCACATTCCGGAAATGATCAAAACCCTCTCCGGAATATTGAAAATAGGAGAGGAGCAACTCTCGATCAAAGCCAAGACCAGCGAAAATCTCGGCTTTATCGGCCGCGAAGAAGGCATCTCCGCCTATGCCACCCTCCTTCTGGAAAAACAATCCTGAAACTTTTCCCCTGTCACCCTGTTACCCTGTTACCCTGTTACCCTGTTACCCTGTTACCCTGTTACCCTGTTACTTGATTTCTTTATTCCCTTTCTTTTGGTAGTGTGAAATATTCTTCCTACTTTTGCAGTCCTTTTTAAAAATCATAAATCAATTAAAATCAACGAGAAATGTTAAAACAGTACGAAACCGTTTTCATTATGACTCCCGTTTTGTCTGATGAACAGATGAAGGAAGCGGTAGAAAAGTATCAGAAATTCCTCGTCAGCAAAGGTGCTGAGATAGTTCACGAGGATCATTGGGGGTTGCGAAAGCTCGCCTATCCCATCCAGAAAAAATCGACCGGGTTTTATCACCTGATTGAATTCAAAGCGGAGCCTACCCTGATCCGCGAATGGGAAGTGACCTTTAAACGCGATGAGCGGATCCTCCGCTTTTTAACGGTAGTTTTTGACAAGCACATGCTCGCCTACAGCGAAAAGAAGCGCAACAAGTCAAAGGCTGCGAAGGAAGTAAAAGAGTAGTAACCACCCAAAATCAGTTAGATCATGGCAACACAACAACAAGGTGAAATAAAGTATCTGACCCCGATTGCGGTCGATACCAAGAGAAAAAAATATTGCCGCTTCAAAAAGAGCGGTATCAAATACATCGATTACAAAGACGCTGATTTTTTGCTCAAATTCGTCAATGAACAGGGCAAATTGCTTCCCCGCCGTATTACCGGTACATCTACCAAATACCAGCGGAAAGTGGCACAGGCAGTTAAACGGGCCCGGCACATTGCCTTGATGCCCTATGTTGGAGACTTATTAAAATAAGGAGGCGGAACCATGGAAGTAATTTTAAAACAAGACGTCCTTAACCTGGGCTATACGAACGAAAAGGTAAACGTAAAGCCCGGTTATGCCAGGAATTATCTGATTCCCCAGGGCTTCGCCATTCTCGCCACCGAATCCAACAAAAAGATTTTGGCCGAGACCCTGAAGCAAAAAGCGCACAAAGAATCAAAAATCCGTAAATCTGCCGAAGATCTTTCCGAAGGATTGAAAAATCTGACAGTAAGAATCGGTGCAAAAGCCGCCGAAAGTGGAAAAATCTTCGGATCGGTGAATGCCATCCAGATCGCCCAGGCGCTTAAAGAGCAGTTCGACTTTGAGGTGGACCGCAAAAAGATCCATGTCGACCACGAACACATCAAAGAATTGGGTACCTACAAAGCAAAGATTCACCTGCACAAGGATGTTCAGGTTGAAATTAACTTTGAAGTTTTTGCCGAGTAGTCAGGTATTTACTGATTGGTCAGGTATCTGCTGAACAGTCATACTGAAAAATTCGTAATTTTATCCCGGGATCCTGACGATTCCGGGATTTTTTTATGCTGTCGCAAAATCAACTCAAACATATCTCCGCCCTCAAGGTAAAAAAGTACCGCGAGGAGTTCAGTCAATTCATCGCCGAAGGCCACAAGCTGGTGATGGATCTGATCAACAGCGAATTCAGCATTGCCGGCATCTATGCCTCGGCCGACTGGATCGTCACAAATCTTTCTGTGATCAGGGAAAAGGATATTCCCGTTTTTGAAACGTTACCCCGCGAAATGGAACGGATCTCAGCCCTCTCCACCCCAAGCCCCGTCCTCGCCGTCGTAAAAATCCCTGCAGAACAATCTTCACATCCCCAAATCCCCAAATTATATTTAGCCCTCGACGACATCCGCGATCCCGGAAACCTCGGAACCATCATCCGCATCGCCGACTGGTTTGGCATGGCCACCGTGCTCTGCTCCGAAAATTGTGTCGATCTCTATAACCCGAAGGTCGTTCAGGCAACCATGGGCTCCATTGCCCGTGTCAGCGTGATCCGTTGCAACCTTGCCGAAACCCTTGCCACCCTGTCAGAGTCTTCTGGCGGCTTTCCTGTTTATGGTGCACTGCTGGAAGGGGAATCCATCTTTTCACAAACGCTTACCGACCATGGAATCATCCTGATCGGCAACGAATCCCGCGGAATTTCGCCGGAATTGATCCCGTTTATCACCCAAAAGATTTTTATTCCCTCGTTCGGCAGTTCCGCATTGGGCAAGGCCGAATCACTCAATGCCTCCATCGCTACTGCCATCATCTGCGCCGAATTCCGGAAAAAAACCTGAAAATTAGTTATCAATGTCCCTCGTCCCTCGTCATTCGTCCCTCGTCATTGGTCATTGGTCATTGGTTATTGGTCATTGGCCATTGGTCATTCGTCTAACACTTATCCTTCTGGCCTCCCTCTTCTCCTTCGTCTCTTTCGCAATCGGAATTTCCACCGGCAACCATTGCTACGACCCCTCCATAAAAACCGTCCAGCTCTTCAAGGCGGGTTTCGAGCTATCGTCACCCATCATTCAGCTTAACTCATCTGAACGGCTATCCATATCTTTCGACGATCTTGATCCGGAGATCAAACGGTATAAGTTCACCATCCTGCATTGTACGTCGGACTGGCAAATCTCCGCCGACCTTACTGTTTCGGATTACATAGATGGCTACACCGAAGAAAACATCGATCATTTCGAGTATTCTTACAATACCACCGTAAAATTCACCCATTTTTCGGCCTCCTTCCCCACGGATAATATGCGACCGAAAATATCGGGCAATTACCTGCTTATTGTGTATGAAGATGATCCATCCGTCATGGCCTTTACGGCCCGCTTCATGGTGGTGGAAGCCTCTCCTGTGGTGGCGGAGGGAACCATTGCGCAGAGCTCCGTGATCGAAGACCGCCAAACACGCCAGCAGATCGACTTTGTGGTCAGGCTCAACGGATTCCAGGTACGTGATGTGGAGCGCGAAATCAGGGTCGTACTGCAGCAAAATGGTCGTTGGGACAATGCCATCGGGATATCCAAACCACGCTTTTCCCGGCCTGATGAGCTTGATTACCGGTACGATGCAGCGATCGCCTTTAACGGAGGCAATCAGTTTCGCTATTTCGACATCAAAAGTTTGATTTATCAGTCGGAACGCATTGCAAAGATCAGGTACGATACCCTGAACCAGGTGGTTTTACTCTATGATCAACCCCGCACCTTCAAACAATACACCTTTGAGAAAGATCTGAACGGGCGTTTTTACATAAAAAATGAGGAACACGCCCAAAGCAGTCAAACGGAAGCGGATTATGCCCTCGTTCATTTTTTCCTGCCCTATCCGACGCTCAATACCCTTGGGGAATTTCATATCGTAGGCGAACTCACCGGCTGGCAGCTGGATGAGGGAAGCCTGATGAAATTCAACCCCACCCGGAGAGGATACGAGTTGAACCTGCTCCTCAAGCAGGGGTATTATAATTATATATATATCCTGAAAGAAAAAAACAGACCGGCCGGCGATGAAACCCTCATCGAAGGAAGCCACTGGGAAACTGAAAACGAATATACGGTTTATGTCTACTTTCATGAAACCGGCTCTCTGTACGACCGGCTCATTGCCGTAAACTTCATCAATGCCTTGCAGCCCTAGCATTCGCTGTCCAGAATAGCCTAGCTAACCCATTACAATTGACTCTCGAAATTTTTCCCCGGATCGTAATATTTTTCTCTAAAACAACACTTACGAACAAAATGGCTACATTTACTAATAAAATGATCACATCCTCTTGTTTTTTGGAAAATTGATATTATCTTTGTAAAATATTAAAAGTGGGCAAAGTTTAGTCTTCGCCTGAAAAAGGTATAAAAATTTAAACAGGAAATTTTTAAACAACCATCATATGAAAAATCAATTACACACTTTAAGAGTAATTACAATCGTTTTTGCTCTTGCACTTTTATCCTTTTCCGCCCAGGTCTTCGCCGGATCGCTTAGTGGAAAGGTTACCAAAAGCGGAGCTGGAACTCCTGTGGTTGGTGCGCTCGTGAGTGCACAATCAAGTTCATTTTCTTACAGCACTGTAACAGATGGCAATGGTGATTATTACATGTGGGTAACTCCGGGCATCTATACCTTAAAAGCTTCTAAGGAACTTTTTTGTACAACGACCATTACAGGTGTTGCACAGGATGAGGTGAAAAATGTGGAGCTCGTCTTCAACCATTTTAATTTCATTGGTGGAAGCTATTACAACTCGACCTGGTGGGATCAATACATTTTTGAAGCGAAATTTGCAGCTGGTCTGGACCTTCATGCCGGAGATGAAATTGGTGTTTTCGATGGGGGATTATGTGTCGGTCTGATAATTCTGGATGGCCCGGTAAACCAATATTATCAACCAAAATTAACAGCTTTTGCCACCTTAAGTGACGGCAGTGCCGGGTATGTTGTAGGTCACGAATCTGTTTACAAATGCTATACTACTGCCGGCGTTCAGGCTTTGGGTACCGCTGTTCGCTCAAATCCATGGGGAGGCACGCCATATATGCTGAATCCGTTTCCAACAGGTAATCCTTACAGTGTTGACAATTTAACCTTCACTTCTCCCGCAGTGGTTGACGTAGATGTTCATGCAACTGCCTTTACGGGAGGTGCTGATTTGGTCGGAGTAAGCGTCACCATTGGCGGTGTGACCAAAACAACAGGAGCTGGCGGACTTTTAACCTCACATTTTTCATTGTACCAAGGTGTTTATCCGGTCACTGCTGTATTATCCGGATATAACACATTTAATGGCACTATGACTGTACCTGCCAGTGGCCCTTATGTTTTTCCTGCAGTGCTTTATACATCCAGCACAACCATATCCGGCCGAATTACATCCTCTGATGGCGTTACAGGTCTTGGTGGAGCAGCAGTTAGTGCAGTGGCCACCTCAGGCGGAGGAACAGCCTCTTCAACCACAACCGCTGGAGATGGATCGTATACCCTGTATTGCACGACAGGAGGCACCTATAACATAACCGCCTCATTAGCCACCTATACTACAGGCACTAAAACCGGGGTAGTGGTGGCAACCGGTTCCAATATTAACGGGCAAAATATTGTTCTTACCATTGGTTCTCCTTGGCTGACTCCTACAGGAGATCCTGATAATACCTGGACAATTTACTTACAGAATGTTACATTTGGGAATTTTGTAATGGTAAGCGGCGATGAGCTGGCTATTTTCGATGGCAGCAACCTTTGTGGTAAATTTGTGCTGAATGGAGGCCTTGCAGTTAATCCATATCAGAATGAAATGGTCGTTTATCTTACACCAACCGGATTGCCGGCTGCTGGCGGCCATGCCTTTACATTTAAAGCCTGGCGGGCCAATTCAAATGAAACGATGACCTTGATTTCATCGCAGACCTTTACTACGACTTCATCATATGATCCTCCACCCAATGTTTTCCCTGGAGTGAGTAATCTGTATTCTATTTTGGATATTAAATTTGGTTATGCTGCTCCTGAAACTTCCCAGAATATTACCTTACTGGCTGGTGTAAACTGGATTTCATCTTATGTTACCAATAATGTAGTACATAGTTCTTCAGCTCCTAGTGTAGACCCAATGGATATAGACAACTTGTCATATATTGCTGGAATTGTTAAACCTACCAATTTTACTGTTGTAAAGAATAGTATTGGCATCACTTATAACGGTCATGTTGCTGATGGTGGTGTAGGCCCCGGTATCCTAATCTTGAATAATAAGGAAGGGTATAGTTTTGACATGGTTACAGGTCCTCACACCTTGGTTTTCCATGGTCCATTGTGCAGCCCTACAGATCCTATAATTATTGATAATTCCGCACCAGGTGGTTCACCTATACGGCAATTTATTCCCTATCTGCAAACCTATTCCCTCCCCGCCACCTCTGCATTAAGTTCAATCCTTAGTGCGCCACCCTCAGGTTATGGTTCTGTGGATTGGGTTAAGGATGATCAGGGACGTATGATCCGTTTCCTGGGCGGAGTCTGGGTGAATAATATCGGAAGTTTGAATCCTGGCAAAGGTTACCAGGTGCAGGTTCCCAATCTTCCTTTGGCTGCGGGTAAAATGAAGTTGACCTATTCTGGATTTAAATCAGACGAATCAGTGAACGATGAAAATGACATTCCTACTCATTTCATAGTTCATGGAGATGCTGCAAACTGGATATACACCATTTACCTTGACGTTACCAGTTTCAATCCTGGCGATGAGATTGCAGCCTTTGATGGTGACCAGTTGGTTGGTGCAACAAAACTTGTTGCAAACGGAGGAACATATAAGAACGCCATACCGGTGTTCCACCAACTGACCGATCGTATTGGCTTCCAAACGGGACACCCGATCATTCTGAAAGGATATGATGCCCAACTGAATAAAGAGGTAAAGGTTTATTATACCCTGATGCCGATTAAGGGATCAAATCCATGGCTGGCACCTGTTTATCCTGCTGGCGATGCCAAGTATTCACTGGCTGCAATTACAAGATATGGTGTTGGATTCGATGATCCAGTTAGCGCTTCAGTTAATGTTTACCCGAACCCGGCACATGATATGCTCAAGGTGGTTGGTAATCAAAGGATCGACAAGGTTGCACTGTTGAGTGTTCTTGGACAGACTGTTCTGACTAAGAATATAGATGGTCAGGAAGCCCAACTGAATGTAAGTGGATTCGTTTCTGGAATATACATCTTGCAGATCACGATGAACGGTCAGATTATTACCAAGAAGGTTTTCATTAATTAATCTTCAATTTTGATTAAAAAAAAAGAAGGTTGCCAAACGGCAGCCTTTTTTTTTGGAATTCCCAATAAATGATATAAATTTGCTCAAAAGGACAGATAATGCTCTTCAACTCCCTGCAGTTTGTATTGTTCTTTATCATTGTTACCACACTTTACTTTTCCTTTAAACATAAATACAGGTGGATCCTTTTACTGATAAGCAGCTGCTATTTCTATATGGCTTTTGTACCAGTATATATCCTCATCCTGCTGTTTACTGCACTCATTGATTATTTTGCTGGCATAGCCATTGAAAAAAGTGACGGCAGCCGCAAAAAGTTCTTCCTGGCGATTACCCTCGCCGCAAATATCGGAGTGCTGGGATTCTTTAAATATTATAATTTCCTGAATGAAAATGTGGCGTATGTCCTCGGCGGATTTGGCATTCAGGAGAGACTGCCCTTTCTTTCGTTTATCCTGCCGATTGGCTTGTCCTTCCATACATTCCAGGCAATGAGCTATACGATTGAGATTTATCGCGGAAATTTTAAAGCCGAACGGAGATTCGGGATTTACTTTTTATATGAGATGTTCTATCCCAGACTGGTTGCCGGTCCAATTGAGCGACCGCAGAACCTGCTTCACCAGTTCGATGAACCGCATCATTTTGATCTTGTCAGGATGGGTAGCGGCCTTCAGCTAATGGCCTGGGGACTCTTCAAAAAACTTGTGATTGCCGACCGGCTGGCCATTATCGTTAACAATGTGTATGAATATCCCACCAATTTTGAAGGTGTCTCATTGATTATTGCCACGATCTTCTTTGCATTCCAGGTGTATTGTGATTTCTCTGGTTATACTGACATTGCCATCGGGGCGGCCGAGGTTATGGGATTTAAACTGATGACAAATTTCAACAGACCCTATCTTTCAAAATCGATCGCTGAATTCTGGCAGCGCTGGCATATCTCCCTGTCAACCTGGTTTCGTGATTACCTTTACCTCCCGATTGCCTACGCTACATCGAGAAAATTAAAAAAAGAATCATACCTGGGCATCAAAGTCGATTATATAGTTTACATGTATGCCACCATAATCACCTTCCTGATCTGTGGACTCTGGCATGGATCAAGTTGGAATTTCGTCATATGGGGAGGTCTGCACGGAATTTTTCTGATTTTCGCATTGCTGATAAATAAACCAAAGAAAAGAGTCTTCAAACACCTGGGAATAAACCGAAATAGCAGGCCTTACCATATATTCCAGGTACTGGTCACCTTTTCGCTGGTTTCACTGGCATGGGTGTTTTTCAGGGCAAATACCATGCAGGATGCCATGTATATCTGTACACACATGTTCACAGGAATTTCTGTCAATATCAAGGAAGTTCTGCAAGACCATGCTGCGATTAAAACCATCATTACCCTTGATTCGGGCAGGAACTTTGCTTTCAGCATGATTATCCTGCCTGCATTTTTCTGGATCGAAACCCTTCAGAGGAAGTTAGATATACGTGAACTGGTAATGCAGCAACCGGTATTGAAAAGATATATTATCTACTATGTTTTTATCATGGTCTTTATCCTGTTCGGTGTCTTTGACTCCAGTCGCCAATTTATTTATTTTCAGTTCTGATGAGAAAGACCTTTATCCGCATAGTCATCCTCACGCTGCTCATTGCTGTTTCATGTGCAGGAATATATTATTACTACAGGCACAAAGTAGCTTCAAATCCAAATGATTTTGTTTTGGCTCTGAAAGATAAAACCGTAACCCTGGAAAATACCGGATCGCCCCGTATCGTGTTCGTCGGGGGATCAAATTTGGTGTTTGGTGTTGACAGCAAACGTGTTCAGGATTCAACCGGTTTGCCTGTTGTGAACATGGCAATGCTTGGAGGTTATGGTCTGACGTTTATGCTGAATGGTGTTAAACAAGGCATCAGGAAAGGCGATATTTTAATCCTTTCATTTGAGTATTATTTGGGTGAGGGTGAAATGGATCTTTTGGCCCATACGGTCGACATGGTGCCGGGAGCCTACGCCTATCTGAATTCATATGAAAAAAGAGCCTATCCGTTTGCAGATGCCAAACTTAAACTGAAACATTTCATTGACGCCCTGCAGATGACTGCTCAATTTAACACCGGGTATGTGGAGGAAATTTATCGGAGGGACGCGTTTAATTCATATGGTGACGTTATCTCGCATCTTGAAAAGCCCACTCCGAAGGTTCTTGGAAGACGGTTTAAAATTGAAGCGAATGACTATACCCATTATATCCAAATAATGAATGATTTTGCTGCATATGCGAAAAGTAAAGGTGCTTCGTTATATTACCTTTATCCTGACTATCCCCGTTCTGAATATAAAAAGTATCTGCCGGCAATAACTTCCTATGATCAGCAAATGAGAAAGTTGCTTTCCATACCTATATTAAATAAAGTCGATACCTTTATTTATGATGATGAATATTTTTTCGACACAGTTTATCACTTGAATAAAAAAGGCAGGGAAATGCGCACCACTACGCTAATTGATATAATTTTAAAGCACATCCAAAAAAAATGAATGTATGAAAAATGAAGCCGAAGAAAGAGTTGCGAAATTTTATGGTGAAAAAGGCTGGGAGGTTGTTGATGGCGTGACGAAAGATGCTCTTTTATATGAAGATTTCAGGGAAAATGCAATTGATTATGTAATCAAATGCAGAAAAAGAGTGCAGCGCTACATCCCGGAAAGCGGGGGTGAAAATATGCTCGATGTCGGATCAGGTGCTGTACAGTTTAAAGAGTATCAGGATTATTCGAAGGATTTTAAGAAACGGTGGTGCAACGACCTTTCCCAGATGGGACTGGATGAGGCAAAAAAGAGGATTGGTGATCATGGCGTATTCTTACACGGAAGCTTCTTTGATCTCGATCTTAAACCAGATTTTTTTGATTGTGTCATCAGTCTTCATTGTGTTTACCATATGGATAAGGACCGGCAGGAAGAGGCGGTAAGAAAGATGATTCGGGTGGCCAAGCCGGGTCACCGCGTCATTGTCGTTTATGCCAACCCACGGACGATTATTTTCTATTTCAAGGTTCCTATTAAAATATTAAAACGTGTGGTCGGTCTGTTCAAACAGCGCAAGCGCCAGGAGGAGGTTGATTTGTATTATTATGTACATTCCGTTAGCTGGTGGAAGCGGTTTAAGGATGTCGCTGATGTGAAGGTGGTTCCCTGGCGGTCTTTCCGTTCGGATGACCAGAAAAAACTCATTCCAAACAGCAGTTTTGGCAAGAAAATTTTTGACAACCTATTCAAATGGGAAGACAAATATCCTGCATTTTTTTCAAAATTTTTTGAATATCCGATCATCATTCTGACGAAAAAATAATTTACACAAGACAACCATAATTTCTTGGAATGAAAAAGAGTATTATTGTTTTAATCCTGCTTATTTTGGTTGTCTATGGAAGAACTTCTGCGCAGAAGAATGGGAATCTTGGTAAAACAAAAATTACCATAAAATATTCATCCTCCCCATCGGCCTATTCGGTTGATAAAGCACCTCTGAAGTACGATAAACTTTTTGCTTTTAGCTGCCAGCTTGACGATGGGGGTCTGGATATTTATACACATGGGTTTCCATTTCTGAATGGCGGGAACGTTAGCGGGATACAATATCCCGGATTGAGCTATACGGATGGTTGTGGGCATGATGTCAAATTTAAGATGAGCAGTTCCATCTTTTCAATGGATGCCCAGGAAACGATTGACGTTCATGATCCTGTAACAGGCTGGAATTTTTTGATTCAATGGTCGCAACTGAACGAGATTTATCAGAATGGGTGGGGGATTAGTAATCATGGACTAACGAATCAGACAGGTAATTATGAATATTCTGTTGCAAGAAATCACAGTTATGTAAAACTTCAAACCGGGCAGGCAACCCCGGAGGGTGTCAGGATGGGGATCTTTGTCAATCCCAATGGGGATACCTTGTTTTCGCAATATGCCTTCCATCAGGGGTACCCGGTTTGTTTCATTCAAGGCTATCATTTCGGATATCCCAGTTTTGATGTCAAATCAAACTGGAATCGCACCAATATTCGGATGGGAAGAACCAATTTTTATACAGGGATCAGCATTGCATCGCTTGCCAATAATATGGCGGCAGCAAGCATTAACGGAGCTCACCAGTGGGGTGTTGCTTTTTCTCATAGTGTCACGGATGGTGCTTATGGGTATGATTTTTCAACGTTTAAGTCTGAAATGGGAAATATTGAAAGTGCCTTTGGGAAGTCAGGTGCTGATAATATTTGGATGACTACCGAGGAAGAGGTTCTGGACTACCTTTTGCTTAGCCCATACATAACTATTGATACCCAGAAAACAGGTAATGATATAGTTATTGGTTTCAATGGCGATCTCCCCACAAATTTTCGTTTTTATGCGATTTCACTCCTTGTTAAAAGTGATGCCAATATACAATCTGTCAATATTGAAGGACCGGGTACAATTACATTTAACGGAGCAGGTACTAAAAATTCACTGATCAACCTTACCTGGGATAAAGCAGCGCTATTACCCGATACCATTGATCCGGCGGTGAAGGATGCCGAAACATGGGTATCCAAAACTGAAAAGGCAAGAACACAAAAGAACGCCAATATCGCAGTAGATTATGTAAATATACTTCCCAATGGGCCAACCAGGGATGGATTCAGGAGCAGGTTATGTGCGATAAGCGGGATTAAATATCCGCCTTACTTTTGTGCATTATCCGTTGAGGATGGCCTTCCCGGAAGTTTTGATATCTTTCCAAACCCGGCCAGAGAAGAACTTTTCATAAAAGCCGGTATCATCATTGAAAAAATCACGATGCTGAATGTGATAGGCGAAACAGTGCTTGAGCGGGCTGTCAAAAGCCGGGATCTTCAAATCAACGTAAGCAGTATTCGACCAGGAATCTATTTTTTGAAAATTGATGCTGGAGGTAAAACTTTTCTGAGAAAGGTACTGGTCAACCCCTAACCCGATTTCATACGCGAAACTGCCGGTAATTTTTCAGAACGGATACCCTATCCCGAAATTCCAGATGATATCTGTCAGTTGCAACTTGTTGAAATTCCATCGGTCATTAGAGGGGTAGGAGGGAACACGTATCGGAATCGCCGGGTCGAGGCGGAAAATAAAGAAATCAAAATCAAGTCGGATCCCAATGCCGGCATCCATGGCGATCTGACCAAAAAATTCAGGAAAGGTGAACTTCCCACCAGGCAAATCGGGGGAGTCCTTCAACAACCAGATATTTCCTGCATCGACAAACAGCGCACCCCTGATCCAATTGTAAACTGGGAAACGATATTCAATGTTGGCCTCCAGCTGCATATCCCCGATCTGGTTAAAGGAATTCGAAGATCCTGTGGTGTTTGAATAGGTCCCGGGGCCAAGACTGTACATCCTCCACCCCCGCATGCCATTCGCCCCTCCGGAAAAAAAGGCTTTTTCAAAGGGGAGCAGGGTCGAATTGCCATAGGGGATGCCAATACCGGTGTAAATACGGTAAACCATCGAATATTTTTTCCCGAGCACATTGTAATATCTGAAATCAACGTCGGGCCTTACATATTGTGAATAGGGCAGGCCAAACAAGGTATAGGAGAACCCTGAATCCCTGGGCGTTTTGAAGAGTTTATTAAAAAGGTAGATCATGTTGCCCCCGGTTTCAAAATTGGCCCGGATGTATATGAAATCCTTCACTTTGGTGAATTTCTGATTGCTGAATGTAAAGGTGTATTTTAATCCGGCAACCATGTGATCGGTGTACTGGTTTTTCAACCGGGCATCCTGCTCCGATTCAATCACCGAATCAAAATAGGCATCTTTAAATATTTTAACCAATGAAATTTCTATCGGGTTAACCACATGTTTTATTCTTTCGTTCTGAAGCCAGGTATAGCCAAAGGTAATATTGGAGATGTGGCGGTTATAGTGTTCCTGGAGCTGAAAATTGTAACCCACGCTGATGGTGGTTTTTGGCTTAAAATTTTTCGGCATGGTTTCGGGACGGATGGGTATCAGAAACTGAGGGAAGGTAATTCCGGCATTGGCGCCCAGTTCGATGGTATTAAAGAAGGCGCCCCCCGATGTCCCATCAGAAGCCTGCATCTGCAGTGATCCGCTTATATTGATCCTGAATAACTGCGCCCCCCTGAAGATGTTCCGGTTTTGATAACCCAGGCTACCCTGCACCCCAAAAGCTCCTCCAGAATTGGTGCCATCGGTGGTAACTGAAAAAGAGTTTGCCGGTGAACGGGAAAGCTCGACATGGCAGTCGACCAGGTTTTTATTGTGCAGCTGCAGTTCCTGCTGAACTTCCGGCTCTTTGAATTGAATGTTCATATACTTGAATACCTGCAAACTGGAGAGCTGTCCATAACTTTGATTTACATCCTTCTGGTTGTAATTGGACTGCGGGGTGATAAAAATGGCTTGGGCAATGGTACGGGGCTTCACCCTGAAGTAATCCTTATACAGAAAATAATAGGTATTCGGAGGCTGCCCCTTCACCGGGCTCTGGTAGCTTTTAACCAGGGTGTCGTAGGTGATTTCTTGTGTCTGAAGGTGGTCAAACTCCGGATAAACATAAATCTTGTTGATGAAATATCGTTTATGCGGCACTTGCATTACGGTTGTGAAATTGTCGAAGGAGGGGACGACCGGGTTGATGATCTCAACGGTGATGTCCATTTGCCTTTGTTGGAAATTGGAATCGACCTGATATTTGACATAGGCTGTTGAAAAGCGCAGAAAACCATGGTTGAGCAAATTATCCTTGATCCGGTTGCGCTCGTTATCCATCAGGTACGAATCGAAGTTCTCGCCCCTGCGGATCAGGCATTTAGTGGTGTCCTTAAATACAAAAAAGGCCACCTGGGTGTCTGAAATCGAATAGGTCAATCTCCTGATTTTATAGGGTTTAGAGGCCTGAATGTGATATATTACGGTTGCTTTTTTCTTCCTGATGATGATTGAATCGGTCAAAACCGATTGATAATAACCTTTGTTACCCAGGTAGATGTTCATTTGCTTGAGAGAAACAGAGATAAGGCTGGTATCAAGAATCACGGGTTCGCTGCCAACTTTCGTCTTGAGCCACTTTTTGAATTTTGTCTCTTTGCCGCTATTCCCCATGTTGTAAATGGCAATGTTGGTCCGAAACAAGCCGAAAAGCTTTTTATTGGGTTGTTGCTGCAGGTAGGGATCCAGGTCTTCAGGGGGAATATGACGGTCTGAAATCTGAATTTTATTCTTGATGAGCAGATATTCCTTTGGACCAAGATTTTTTGTGACCTTGCATCCGCTCATGATAAACACAATCAGAAATAGAAGGAATAAGCTGAATATAGATTTCTTATTCAATGAAAAGCGCCATTTTATCAATGCGACAAAAATAGGGATAAAATATGCATATGCATAAAAAAAGTCACCTCTGTTATGATTGTGTCATATCTTTATCTATTTTTAGCAGCGAATTAGGGAAACTTAATCAAGAGATCATGCCAACAAGAGACCTGAAGGAAAAAATTCGGATACTATTTGCAGAAGATGTCTTGATCCATCACAGGATGAGTGTCGAGATCCTGCATAAGGAAAACATCATATTCGATTTTGCTTTGGTTGAAACCAGAGAAGATTTCATTGCGGCGCTGGGTGATTTCAACCCCGACCTCGTGATTACCGATTATCAGATGCCATCATTCACTGGCATGGAAGCGCTGCAATTGACCCTGGCCTATGACCCGAGCATTCCGGTTATCATTTTAACTGCTTCCATCAGCGAAGATGTAGCGGTAGAGTGTATGCGGCTTGGCGCTACAAACTATGTTTTGAAGGAGAATCTGATTCGTCTGCCGTTTTCGGTGAATGAAGCGATCAAGAAGAAGCTGGCCCAGATCGAGAATAACAAAGCGATTCTGGCGCTGATGGAAAGTGAATCAAAGCTTCACACCATTACCACCGCGGCCGGCGATGCCATTGTGATGATGGATAACGAAGGGTTGATTTCGTTCTGGAATCCGGCTGCGACATTGATTTTTGGTTACACAGAACAGGAGGCGATTGGGAAGGCCTTGCACACCCTCATTACTCCGCCGGAATTCTACCAGCTATTTGCTGATAATTATCCGAAGTTTCTGGAGACGGGTCAGGGAAATGCCATTGGTCAGACCCAGGAACTCGAGGCCATGCGCAAAGATGGCAGCCGGCTCTATATATCACTGAACCTCTCGGCTGTGAAAATAAAGAACCAATGGCATGCGGTGGGGCTGATTGCTGATATTACGACCCGGAAAAAAGCAGCCCGGGAACTGATTGCGGCGAAGCAAAAGGCGGAATCAAGCGACAGGCTGAAGTCAGCCTTTATCAATAACATATCGCATGAAGTACGGACTCCCCTGAACGGAATCATTGGCTTTGCCGACCTGGTCACAAAACCCGACATCTCCGATGAAGAAAAATTGAGTTTCATCACCATGATCAAGGCGAGCAGCAAACGACTTCTTGATACCATGACAAGCTATATGGATATTTCGATGATTGTTACAGGAAATATGCAGGTGCAGCAAAAACCATTTGATCTGCATCATTTTCTGAAACGGATGTTCGATCAACACATACCCATGTGTGATATCAAGAATCTTAAACTGAATTTACAGCTCCCAAATCTCTCCGATTCGCTGGTGATCAACGACGACAAGTCTATTTACACGAAAGTCTTTTCCCACCTGCTCGACAATGCTGTGAAGTTTACAAGGGAGGGGGCCATCTCATTTGGGTATACCCGGCAGGGGGATCAGAACCATTTTTTTGTCACCGATACCGGCGTTGGCATCCGTGACGAAATACAGCCAGTGATTTTTGAACAATTTATGCAGGAAGAGGAGACAAATACGCGTGCGTTCGATGGCAGTGGCCTGGGATTATCGATCGTTCAGGGATTGGTCAGGCTGCTTGGCGGTGAGGTTGGGCTAGCGTCGGAAAAGGGGCGGGGTACGACCTTCTTCTTTCATATTCCCTGTGAAGAAGTTTTTGAGAAGAACATACAGGCAGCGCCCATTCCAAGCCAGGAGAAACGGGTTGGGAAGCCTGTTATATTGGTTGCGGAAGACGATGAGGCAAATTATCTCTTTTTGAAAACTGTTTTAAGGCGGTTGGGGTATGAAGTCATCTGGGCTTCAGATGGCCATGTGGCGGTTCAAATGGCAGAAGAACATCCAGAGCTCAGCCTGATACTCATGGACATTAAAATGCCTGAAATGGATGGATTTACGGCAACAAAGCTGATTAAATCGACCAGGCCCGATTTACCCATCATTGCAGTTACTGCTTTTGCCATGAGTGGTGATGAACAAAAGGCAACGGATGCTGGGTGTAATGACTATATAGCCAAACCCATCATGGAAGATAGACTTATTCAAAAAATTTCTTCTTTTTTGAAACCCTGACCATTCCGGGTGGTTAGAGATTCATTTGCCTGCAATAATTTCCAGCAATAGATCAATCAGCACCCGCTTCAGGAATGGTTTTTCAAGGTAATAATCTGCTCCTTTCGAAATAATATATTCTTTCTCGTTCCGGAAGGTATATCCGGTCACTGCAATGATAGGCGTATTCGCATATCCCGGCATTTTCCGAATCTCCGTAATGGCATCGATCCCATCAATGCCAGGTCCCAGATTGATATCCATTAAAATGGCCTGGTACCTGGTTGTTTTAACCATTTCCAGCGAGATCTCTCCATTGGTTGCCACATCGAGTCTGAAATTCTTTTTCAGGTACATCTTGACCAGTTCAATATTGGCTTCATTGTCTTCGACAAGCAGGATTAAGGGAGGCTCGCTCAATGGCAGGTCAGTATTTCCGATCTCTGGCGCCAAAATCGTCTCCTTTTTCCGAAAAATCTGATTACACTGATCGCTGAGGGATGGCAATGAGAGAACGAATGTGGTGCCGATTCCAGGTTCACTTTCAATCCTGATTGTTCCCCGCAGAAGCTCCATGCTTTTTCTGGCGATGGATAATCCAAGCCCGCTGCCCTCATAGGGACGGTTATAGCCCTCTTCGGCCTGCCTGAACTCTTCGAAGATGATTTTTTGCTTTTCCTTTGGAATTCCGATTCCGGTATCACGGATAAGGATCTGTACCGTTCCTTTGTGTTCATCCGTATAGTTGGCCGTTAAACCGATTCCTCCCTTGCTTGTATATTTCACTGCATTTTCCATGATATTTATCAGGATATGCTTCAGAAGACTTTCATCGGTCGACAGAAAAAGCATGGGCGCTGCCTGTATGTCAAGGTTCAACCCTTTTTCGATAACCGAGCCCTTAAATGTGTCGCCAATCGTTGCTACCAGGGAGGAGACATTGACATAGGACAGATTCAATGTCAAGCCCCCTTCCAGCTGAGCAAAAAGCATGATGGCATCCAGTGTATGTTGCAGCCTCTTGCCGGAGGTAAGGATATGTTCAGCCATCGCCTGGGTCTCCTGCCCTGATAATGCACCACTCAGGATTTCAGAAAAACCAAGGATTCCGTTCATCGGTGTCCGGAACTCATGACTCATGTTCTGAAGCATGGCCGACTTAAGCCGGCTCGACTCTTCAGCAGCTTGTTTGGCTTGTATCAACTCCTCTTCCGCACCCTTTTTTCCGGTGATGTCCGATAAAATTCCGCCAACCATATCTTCTTCATTACCCTCTCCGCGTACGATGTATCTTTGATCCAATAACCAACGTATTTCCCCATCAGGTTTTATAATCCGGTATTCACAATACTTTACTCCATGCAAAGGGATATCCTGTATGAATTTATGATATGAACCCTGATCCTGTTCAACTACCTGATCAATCCAATAATGTGGGTTTGCCTTGTTGTCGTCGAGCGCAATGCCGAATATTTTTTCAAAGGCGGCATTTACAATGTACAACTTACTGCCATCCAAATTGGAGAGCCATACCACGTCAATCAGATCCTGGATCAGTCGCTGGAATCGTTTTTCAGTTTGTGAAAGGACCAATTCGATCCGTATTTTATCACGTTTCATGGCCGTTTCAGCAAGTTCCCGTTTTACAGCAGGACCGAGGCGGTTCAGATGGGTTTTCATGAGGTAATCATTGGCCCCTCCTTTCATTATGGTCACAGCGATATCTTCTCCAACGGTTCCTGAGACAAGAATAAAAGGGATATCTGATTTCTTCGATTTAAACAGTTCCAGGGCTTCTCCACCGCCGAATCCGGGAAGAGAATAGTCGGAAATCACAATATCCCAACCGCCCCGGGTCAGGCCTGCTTCCATTTCGTTGCGTGTTTTGACCTGCAGATGGTCTACTTCGAAACCCTCCTTTTTCAACTGTCGCACTACCAGCATGGCGTCAATGTCATTGTCCTCTACAAGTAAAAGTTTTAATTTCGTCATATGCGCAGGTTTTGCATTTTATTATGGAGTTTTTTTCGGATCAGGAAAGGGTAAAAAAGAAAGTTGCACCTTTTCCGGGCTCACTTTCAGCTTTGATCCACCCTCCGTGTTTCAGGATGATTCTTTTCACCGTGGCAAGGCCGATGCCGGTTCCGGTAAACTGATCATCACTGTGCAGACGCTGAAAGGGATTAAATAATTTCACATATTGTCCCATGTCAAATCCTACTCCGTTATCCCTGATATAAAGCGCTTGCTTTCCAGCCTTTTCCATCATTCCGAATTCGATCTTTGCCTGATCCGATTTTCCCGTATATTTCCAGGCATTGTCAAAAAGGTTCTGGAGCGCGATCTGTACCAACCGCACATCGGCTTCAACCACCAGGCCAGGCTGTATGATCACCTTCACATCATGGCCAGGATTTGATCGTTTAAGCTTTTTGCAAATCTCTTCAGCCATCTCTCCCAGGTTAATCTCCGATTTTTCCAGGTCTTGCCGGGCGATGCGCGACAATTTTAGCAATTCATCAATCAGCACATTCATCGACGATACGGACTCATCGATTTTCATAATGATTTCCATGGCGCTTTCATCCAACTGCGGGTAATCCTCGATCAGTACCTGTATCAATGCTTCGATCCTTCTGACAGGTGCTTTCAGGTCGTGGGATACAGAATAGGAAAAGGCCTCCAGTTCCATGTTCGAAGCGGCCAGTTGCGAGGTGCGGTCGGCCACCTTCTGCTCCAGGCTTTCATTTAGTTTCCTTATCTCATCCGTTCTTTTTGTGACAAGGATCTCCAATTCCGTATTTCGCAACTTACGGATTCGGAATGCATACATGGCATAGAGCGCTGTTAAAGCAGTTGAAAGGCAAAGAAGCCGGAACCACCAGGTCTGATAAAAAAACGGGTTGATATGAATGTTAACCGAAGCTGTTTGTTTACTCAGAATATCCTGGTAATTTCTGACCTCCACCTTAAAGGTATAGTTCCCATGCGGGACCTTGGTATATGATGCAAACCTCCTATCCCCGGCTTCGATCCATTCATTGTCGTAGCCTTCGAGTTTGTATCTGAAGGTCAGTTTTTCAGGAGCAATAAAACTCGGTGCGGTGTAGTTGATCTCCAGGTGAATAACCCCGGATGGCAGATCGAAGGAATCTGATCCTTCCAAAGCTTTGTTGTTAACCTTGATGGTGTCGATGGAAACGACAGGGGAGAACACAGGCATTGAACAGGCCATTGGGTCAATTTCAGCAATTCCTTCCGTTGTTGAAAACCACAGTTTATTGTCAGAAGTAATGCATCCCGCCTTGAAAACACCTCCGACACAACCTGCCTCCATACCCTCTTCCTTGCCAAAGGAAATTACCCGCGGCAGTTTGTTTGCTCCCCGAATATATCCGTTCACTTCATCCTTCTTTACAACATAGATGCCATAGGTTGTTCCAATCCACAGATTGCGCATGTTGTCCTCCATGATGTGGCATATGGCCGGTTGTTTAAGATCAAGGCTATCCAGCAGACTTATTTTTCCGCTTTTTCCATCGATCCGGTTTAATCCATTGTTCCCTGTGCCAACCCACATGGTCCCCTCTGCATCCTCATACAGTGAAAGAATCAGGTTGCTGGCCAGTCCATCTTTTTGTGTAATGGTCGAAACTTTCCCATCCTTGATGATGTTGATTCCTCCCTCCTGGGTTCCAATCCACATCCTGCCAAGACGGTCTTCAAGAAAACAAAATATCCGGCCATCCGATAGGCCATCCCTGGTGGATATTGTTTTTATTTCATCTCCCTTCAGCAGGTAAATGCCCGCATCGGTGCCGGCCCATAAGGTGCCATTCCGATCAATATAAAGTGCATGAAACAGGGTGTTGTTCAGCTCCGAACGCGCCTTGAATATTTTTCTGTTTTTGCCGTTCCATGTGATCAGTGAGCCAATCGTGGCAACATGAATGTTGTTTGAGGCATCTCCGGCCACAGAGAAGACGGGCAAACCGTTGATGCCGAATTTTGAAGAAAGGTCTACGAATTTCCCATTTCTAAATTGGGTGATTCCGCCTGCCGCATGGCCAATAAGGATCTCTCCGTTTTGTGCCTTGCTGATTCCCATCACTGCATTTTCCGCCAGCCCGTTTTCGTGTGTATAGGTACGTACGATTTTTTGCCGGAGCCGGTTCAACCCATTGCCCTGCGTCCCAACCATGAGATCGCCTTCGGAATTGGACAAGATACAGGTCACCATATTCGAAGATAAACTGTCATGGGTTGTAATATGAGTGAACTGCCTGTTCGAAGGATCATAGCAATAAATTCCGTCGCCCTCGGTACCCAGCCATATTTTTTTATCGGGGCCGGCAAGGATTGAATTTATCAAACTTTTATTTCCAAGGGGGCCGTTCATGATTTTGACGACGTTCCCATCTTTGATCAGGATGACATGCCCATCAGAACTGCCTGCCCATACCGTGTTATCACTTGCGAGCCCGATGGCTGTGATATCATTGGATAAAAGTCCGTTTTGCATGTTGAAGGTTGTAACGCGGCCCTCCTTCATACAACTAAGACCGGCATCGGTTCCGATCCAAAGTTCATTATTCACACCCTTTGAAATTACATGAATGTCATCGGAGGGAAGTCCGTCTCTTTTATTCAAAAGGGTAAACCGCCCCTTGCTGTATTCAATGAGTCCCATCCCATCAGGGGCTATCCAAATGTTCCCGGCTTCATCTTCAGCAATGGCTGAGATGGATTTGCCGTAAAAGGTCTCCTTTGTTCCCAGGGGGGTGAAATGGTTGTTCTTAAAAACATATACGAGTCCATTGTTCATGCCGCAGTACATTTTGCTATCGCCTGATAGATAAAGCACCCTGCAGAAATCTTCGGTTAACTCTTTTGTCGATTGCCGGTCAAATGTAAATGCATTGGCCCCGTCGAATCTGGTAATGCCATATTCATTGCCTATCCACAGAAATCCATCGGGTGTTTGGCACATGGCATAAATGCTTGAACCTAAGCCGTTCCTGTAATCCCATTTGTGGATAGCGAATTGTCCGGAATTTGCCTGGTTCGTCTGGTTTTGAGCCACGGAAATAATTGAAACTGCATATCCTATCACCACCGACAGGAGGAATTTTTTTATATGATTCATGAAAAATCAATTTTACCCTATCAAATATATCTATTTTTTTTGTGAACAATTATTTTTAATTTAGTTGCATCAATTTTTACTCTACTTCTATTTATTCACTCATTTTTAAAATCAGGGAATATGGTAACATTAAGTATAAGTAATTCGGTGACCAATGCCGACCTCACGGTTATGCGCATTAAATTGGAACAGGATACCCCTTTTGGTGTTATAGCGAGGATTGTTGAAGCAGATGGCCGCCAAAAACCACCTACCGGAACCATCTGGATTATGAGAATGCGTATTGGTCAGGCCAATATGCATGAGCTTGACCAGTTTGCAACATTTGTTGCAAATAATGTTGATGAACATACCCTATACGAGTTGATTCCGGCCAGGTAACGTGAACTTGCTTCATGTCTTAAAATAATCGTCTCCCGGCCGGGGAGGAAAAGGATGAAAATAATGATTATACAAAAAACCGCCCTTGCGGAGCGGTTTCAGAAATGAAGGCGGGAAGTATGTTGAATGTTATTCGAAATCAGCGAATAACGGTGTTGCCGGGGCCAATGAAGCAATATCAACCTTTGGATTTAACATCTCATCCTCAAACGAAGCCTCACCTGGAAGAACAGGAGCAAGGCCGTCGAAGATCATAACGGCATCCATTGCATCTTCAAATGTTGCATCAACCTGTGTGGTTGGAGCGAAATCTGATATAGTCAGGATAGAAACCTTTGATTCTGAAATTTCCTCAAATGTTGCAAATGCGGGCGTTGACGGAGCTAAAATGAGGGTGTTTAATGAAGCAGCTTCACTGTTCATATACCTTGAATCGGAATGGGATGATGCAAACATCGTGTTCACTGAAAAAAGAAACATTCCGGTTAAGATCAGGGTTTTGATGGTGGTGATTGCTTTCATTTTGTTTTTGTTTGAGGTTGATGAAGCAAAGATATATCGGATAGCAAGGGTGGTCGATGTGTTTTCGATTGAACAGTACAACCTCCCGGCAGAGAGCGGAAAACAATCGGTGAAAATGTGAAAGGGAGTTAAGGAATTTGCTCCAACCGAGTGTTTAATGGTCCTTATTCAAGAAATAACCTGCTTTAGCTTCTCAAAGACGATTGGATACCGTTCATCTACTATAAAAGGATGAATCTGCGCCCGGATTATTTCCTCAGTATAAGGCGATGTGACTATTTTTCTAAACTCTTCTTTAAGAAATGATCTTACCTTTTGATCTGCATTCAGGATCTCTGCAACAATTCCAACCCTATTATCAACGACATAAACAATATCTTCAAAATCGTAGCTTGTCCGGTAATCGCCACCCCGTGTATGAAATGCTTCAAACTTGGTCGCCAAAAAATAGGGTGCGGATAAAATCTGAATTATTTCATCTTCGACAGGAACTTCCTGTAAAAAACTGAAACCCGGCTTATACCATCTGTTTGCCGGGCCAATTGGACCATCTTCAGCAGGCATGATATCAATCGAAATTGTTTTATAGAGATAACTACATATAGCGTGACCATTGGGATCGGGATTGAAGCCGAGTTCAGCAAATCGTTTCTGAATGTTTGACCATTCCGAAAATCCTGTCAGTTGAATGGTCATGTCGATATCGGAAGTAGGTCTTACTTCATCTGCCGCCGGATCGTCGGTATATAGGCTGATGACTGCCCCGCCGACAAAAACCATTTTAGAACGCAATTCCTGTAAGCTTTTTGCAACAGCGGCCACCATTCTGAGATTGATTCGTTTATTCTCCATGGAGGATTCTTTTTTTTAATTCAATTATTGCCAGGTCTCTTTCACGGGCTCTGCCAATACGCAATGCATCAGTCAATGCGAGCAGTTCGTAGAGTTGCGCATCAGCCGCAGCCGCATCGGGAACTGAGGAATAGAGCGGTACAATGCAATGTCCCCTGATTTTTCCTTTGGCCCATGGCCAGACGTACGATTCATCACTGACAATAACTGAATTCAGCGGCGCTGCAGAATGTGCTGTAGGCAGCCCTCTTACAACCGGTCCGGGTTTCTGTGGGAACACATAAGTAAGTCCGAACTGAAGGAAGTCAAAAAAGGCAAGGCGCATTGGCTTTTTGCCGGAACCATCAAGCAATCCTGCAAATTTTGAGCGGGCAACCGACTGGCTCACTTCGGACTGGCTCATTTTTAGGGTATCGGACAACGGTTTCTGATGCCAGTCGCCGGTATCCAACGCGATTAGTTTCAGTAGTATTACCACGTCCTGTGGTTTCATGGAATTTTGAAGCTGCTTCATATTTTATGAATATTGCATATTGCGATATGCAATATTACATCATATTATATTATAAAACAAGATAAATGCATAATTAATTGCAAATCGCGATATGCGATATGCTGTGAATTGACATCCTTGCTTTGGTAAAATAATTCAATCAAGTGTTGAGTCCTTTGATGAAAAGTTTAACCAAAAGCACGGCTTGTTTGTACTTTAGCAGTAGATTTGGTTAAATATTTTTATTGGGATCACCCGAAATCCATTATCTATTCAACCAAAAGAAGGTCCGTTTTTCCATTTTCAATTCTTCCCTGTCGATTCCGCGCATCAGTTCATCCTCTGCTTCAATAAAAGGATCATACCAGTCGACTTTTTTACGAATCCAATCAATTTTATCCCTCAGTTCATCGGTCAACATATTTCCAGCTATCGAATTTTGTTCTAATTCCTGAGCATATTTCCTTAATTTTTCAGCATTGTCATGTCTTTTAGCTTTACGGAACAGTTCTTTAAAGTCCTCGAGTTCCTTTTCTTTGCGTTCCTGGATCTCTTTTTCCTTTCGCTCTTTTTCCCTTTGTTCTTCCCAGCGTTTTTCTCTTTCAATTCTTTCATCCCGTAACTTATTACTTTTTATCTCCAGGTAAACAATGATTTCGGCTATTTTCTCTTCAACAGGGATCTTCCCGTCCTTCCAATTTCTTGTACTATAAGGGATATCAGCACTAAGGTGCAATGAACCAGATAGCTGGTTTTCAGGACGGTTGCTATTTGTTTCGTTCATAGTACCACCTGATAATTGTTCCCAGCAACAAATTGTAAATTTTTCTACATTCACGACTACACAAGTTTGTCCATCTTCAATTTTAAAATCATGCCCTCTTTGCCTTAGGGCTTTTATCAACGTGTCCATAAAACGCAGCGCCCTATCCATACCCTTAGGACTCACATTGATGTTCAATTTCCCTTGTGATAGAAAGACAATCCCCTCATTTTTTTTCCAAACTTTGCTCTTGAGCAAGTCTTCTTTTGCTGCGATGATCAATTTATCCGGATTTGAAAGCTTTTCAGGGACTTTAAGGTTTATTGAATCATCCGCTTCAATTTGCCTGAGCAATTTGACTCTGGATTCTTTGGATAAATCTGATTCTTCCCTGAGATACAGCCTAACTGACCGGGGACCGTCAAATTCTCCCAACGGTCTCCTTTTTAGTACTTTTTTACCGAACTGGACTTTTGCCCAATAGCCAACATTGGGCAAAGGTATTTCAAGCGTTTTGCATTTTTTCCGAAGACCTACATCTGAGATCGCGTATTTCTTTGACAAGGACAGCATTGATTCTGTCCAAACAAGGTCATATAGCTCCTGCCGGGATAACAGAACTTGTATCATATTTTCAATATTTTATTTAAATTTCGAATAAAAAAACACAATATGGAACAGGACATTAAACTTAACGATTTTTTGAAAGAAATACTAAAAGAAATCCTTGAACCAATCATTGACGAAAGTCTGAGCAGGGCCATGAATAAATATATAAACACCAGGAACCCTGATTACCTGGATGATTCAGGCATTCTTGATATGAATGAGGCAATGAAATATCTGAAGATTCCCAAGGCTACCATGTATGGAATGACCCATAAAAGGGTTTTGCCACATTATAAACACGGACATCGGGTTTATTTCCGAAAAAACGAGCTCGATGATTGGATCAATAAAGGAAAAGTAAAAACGCAGGAGGAAATTGAAAGAGAATCGTCAAATTATATCTACAAAAGAAGTAAACGAGTTTAAAATTAACAAGTTACTTGTACAATAATACGGTATCTGATAACATCATATTGGCCCACTTCATTTTTTCTTCGTCTTCGAAGTTGGCGAGGTAATATAACTGTCATTTCTTGGATCAAGAGGAATTAATGGGGGATAAGACTGGTGGTTCACGTTTATCCCATGAAAAATTATAAGACCCAAGGTAATTCTATATTAATCAATTTAATCAGATTCCCCCAACAATGATAAGTCATTGTCTTTAAGTATTTTAATGATTTTATAGAGAGTCCTGCGGCTCATACCTTTGAAGTTAGCCAGATCTAAGAGTGAATATTGTGTTAATTCGTCCAGATATTCAATGTTGTTCACTTTCAATGTAGTCAAACATCGAACTGAGAAATCGAGATCTGTTACTTTTAATGATCGTTTATTCATATTGTTTTCTTTAACTTTTAACTTTTCCTTCTTTTATTTCCCTATGTTTTTTATTTCAGTTCTTGAAATCCTAATGTTCCGAAATCAGTATTATTTTAATCCTCCAAAGTCAGCCCCCAGAAATTCCTCTTGACCCCATTTCTTTTTGAAAAAATTTTGTGATAATAATTTTATTTCCGGGTCGATGATGTGTACTTTCATGTGTACTAAAAGAAAAAAGCCACTCAGATTTTCATCGTAAGTGGCTGATTTGGTGGTGGGAGCAACAGGATTCGAATCATCTTCCGAATGAGTAGATTTTACTGGGGTTTCAAAACGACTTTCAAAAACTGTGGCAACTTTTTAGGTGGAAAATTCATGAACCCTGATACCCTGCTTTTTAGTTCGTTTACAGGTTAGTTGGTGTTAATAAAGTATATTTGTCCCACAGAAGTGCTCCCGTGTGGACAAGAAATTTGCTGAGATAATTTCCCTCATTAAACAGGCCCGCAATAAGGCCTTGCTGGCTGTTAAAACAGAACTGATAAATCTTTACTGGAATATTGCCGAATACATAAACAGACAGGTTGCTAATGCTGCCTGGGGTGATGGAACTATTAATGAGTTGGCTGACCTGATTCAAAAGGAGCATCCCGATTTGAAAGGGTTTAACCGCCGGGGACTATACAGGATGAAGCAGTTTTATGAAACCTATGCTCATTCCAAATTTGTGTCATCAGTGATGACACAAATACAATCATCAGATTATCAGCTAACTGAAGCTGTACCATCGGTGATGTCACAATGAGAGACCAGAGATATCAGGGGCTGTATCATGCCAGACTCAGCTGGCCCCATCATTTGGTTTTGATCTCCCGAACAAAGACAGACGAGGAACGTGAATTCTATCTTCGGCTTTGCATACAGGAGAATATCAGCGTAAGGGAACTGGAACGGCAGATAAGCAGTAGTGTTTTTGAGCGAGTTATAATAGGTAACGAAACAATTTCATCCTCGTTGAAGGAGATATATCAATCTGAAATCAAGGCATATGCCTCAATTTCCAGGGGCAGCTACCTTTTCGCGTACTTTTTTAAAATTTATTTCTATATTTGTGACACGAATCGTAAATTAATAACACGGTGCAGGTAAAAAGATTTGGTGTATCGCTCGAAGAGGAGATGTTGAAGGAACTGGATAAGCTGGTATTGACCAACCAGTTTCCCAGCAGGTCACAGGCGATTCGCTTTTTGATCAAAAGCAAAATGGTTAAGGAAAGCTGGGACCAGAATAAAACCGTGGCAGGTGCAATTGTCATTGTTTATGACCATCATAAGAGGGAGCTGAACAGCAAACTTATGACAGTTCAGCATGACTTTCACGAGCTGATTCTTTCCACCCAGCATGTGCATATTGAGCATGACCTTTGTCTGGAAACAATAGCAGTTAAAGGGAAATCCAAAGATCTGATTGAACTGGCGGATAAAATTATCGGCACCAAGGGAATCAGACATGGCAAACTGGTGATGACAGATCTGGGCTAATTTTTTTCTTCATTGAGTAACACGATTTTTAATTTCGTAATATTCTCTCAAGACATTAACCTTAAAACTTAAAAGTCGGCACATGATGAAACTTTTCTACATTCAAACATCAAAAGCCAGAACCTTGTCGGCATTCCTCCTGGTTTTGATTCTCCCGGTTACTTGTTATACACAGGTAAAAAAAGACACGACATTACTGAAAGAGGTGGTCATAACCTCTTCCAAATCCTGGCAATCCCTTGGTAATGTCACACAGAAAATAGAGGTGATACCGGCAAAAACAATAGAGAACACGATATCCGGTAACCGTAATATCTGTGATGTCCTGCAAAACCAACCGGGTGCCTCTGTCTCCGTTTTGTCACGAAATGATGCCAACTGGGGGACATACGGCGGGATTGGTCCGAAATACAGCACCTACATGCTGCAGGGTTTACCGGTGGATGCATTTATTGACCCTATGTCTCTTGACTTGTCAGCCGTCAGCAGAATTGAAGTACAGCGAGGACCGGCTTCGGTGCTATATTCCAATTACCTTTCACAGGATTTTGCCGGTAATCAAAGCCCACTTGCCGGAACGGTAAACCTTATTCTCAAGGAAAAATTTGATAAAGCCGCCACACGGGCAAGCATTTCCTTTGGGACCTACAACACATTGAATGGCCAACTTTATCACCAGGATACCTCTAAAAACATCCATTACTATGCAGGGATAAACTATGAAATGTCTGATTATACCAATTATGGTACCGAAGGCTCCTGGCTGAATATGCAGAAGAATCCTGAATACCGGAAAGCAAAAATCTATGGTGGCGCCACCTGGTTTTCAAACGATGACAGACAAAAAGTCACACTCTTTATAAATAAAACCTTCCATACCGGTGATGCAGGCCGGGTATACCGCGGATTTGCCAATGATTATACAACAATCAATGCCGGGTATTTCCTTAATTTAAGAAAAAACATTGATTTGCAGGCACATATGGGATACCGTGGTTATTACCGTACCTGGCAGGAAAGTCATTTTAATGTAATCGACAGCCTTTCGTCAAATAATGGCGTCGTTCAACATATCATACCGGTCGATGTGCTTGTGACGGTAAAACATTGGAACGAAAGCGTACTTACTGCCGGCGTAGATTACCAGGCAGCAGATTATGCGACCTATACCGATCCCCTGGTTGGATACAACACATATGGCAACAAATCGAAATCAAGTCAAACAGGGGTTTACCTCCAGGAGGAACTGCACATTGCAAAATTTATTGTCAGGGCAGGTCTGCGATTCAACAACACACAAAATAACATCGAACTCATCAGCGGTGGTGCTCCGGGGCAAAAAAACAGCCAGTGGAACCGGCTCCTTTATAGTCTGGGTGTTAAATACAATATCTCAGAGGTTATCTCTTTATATGCAAATGCAGGAAATAGTTTCATGACACCGGGGTTGAAATCAACAGGCGGGACCATTCTACCCGGGGACACCCTGCACAGCGGCCAACTGCCGAATCCAGGTCTGAAACCGGAATCAGGAATTGGAATTGACGGGGGGATTGACCTGCTGCTTCCGTTGAAAATTCAATTTTCATTGAGAGTTTTTAACACCACCGTCAGCGATGCGATCATCGACAATGTGGTAAGGCAGAACCCTTCCCAATCGCAATCGGTGAACGGCGGGAAATCCCTGTCAACAGGGGTTGAAGCGGAACTCCGGCAAACCATTGGCAAATGGTTCGGATGGTTTGGCAACCTGACCTGGATGAAAACTAAAATTTCCAACAGTTCAGATGCAGACCAGGATGGAAGTAATGTTCCATTCTCTCCTGAATTGGTTATTAATGCAGGCTTCTCCTTCACTGCCCCATTTGGTCTTCAAATTACACCTTCATTGAATTACAATAGTGGATTTTTTGACAGCAGTTCAAAAGCCGGTCGCAGGAAATTTACACCGGGCCTTCAATTCAACGCCTTTGTATCTCAAACAATCATAAAAACCAGGAAATATAATTTATCCTTTTTCGGACAATTCTATAACATCACGAATAACCAATATGAGATGCCCTGGCAATTCAGGGACACCGGTTTTTCTGTAATGGGAGGCCTGAAAGTTGAATTTTAAAACAAAAAAATGCTGAAGTCCCTGTCTTTATATTTAGTAATGGTTCTGTTGTTTCCAGCACTGTTTTCAGGCTGTTCAAATGGGCTCGACAGTCCGCAGAATAAGCGGCAGGGAACCATTACTGTGACAGATTTCCGGGCAAAGCAATTGAATTTTGTCAAACCTCCAGTCCGCATCGTCTGCCTGATCGAGAGCGCCCTATCAGGATTGTACATGCTCGGTGCCGAAGATAAAGTAGTGGGAATTTCCACTAGTGTTTACGATGAAAATGTCGCTGAACAATATGCCCTGCTGGATGACAGAATCAAAACCAGAACCCTCCGGTCTCCAGGAAACTGGGATTTTGTAAACATTGAAAGCCTTGTCGCCCTTCAGCCTGACCTGGTGATCATCTGGTCCTCACAGGAGGAATCCATCAAGGCAATTGAATCAAAAGGGATTCCCGTGTATGCCGTTATGCTCAAAAGCACTGCCGATGTTTACAAAGAGTTGAACGATTTCGGGAGACTTACTTGTACTGAACTTCGAGCAGATTCCCTTATTCAATACACTAAAAAGGAGACAGCCGGATTTGCTGAAAAACATCACGGGGATGAGGGTGTGAAGAAAAAGATATTTTTCATGTGGCCGCAAGGCCCACTGGAAACGAGCGGGAAGCACAGTATGGCAGACGAGCTGATCACCATGGCAGGCGCCCGCAACGTGTGTGATTCCCAGGATGAACATCTGGTGGTCAATATCGAAAATATCATCGAATGGAATCCAGATGTAATCGTCATGTGGTACAATGCAAATAAAAACCCCGAAGATATCATCCGGTTGCCTGAATGGGGCAATATACGCGCAGTCAAGGCAAAGATGGTCTTTGAGCTGCCAACTGCCTTCTGCTGCGATTTGTGGACACTGAAGTTTCAATACGCGGTGAAAATACTGAACGAATGGTGTTACCCGGATGAATATGTAAACTTTGATCCGCTGTCGGAACAGCAACAGATGCTGGTGAAACTGTATGGAAAGAAAGGAGGACTGCTGAATTGAGAAACCAACAAATTATTAGGGTTCTTTTATACTCGCTTCCGTTTCCGGTCTTTCTGATCTCTTTTTTCATCGGACCTTCCGGCACGGTCTCCTTTCATGGTCTGTATCATTTTTTTTGGAGTTGGATAAATGGCACAGCAGGGGGGATATCACCTGAACAAGCCTTAATAAGTACCATCCTGCTTGATGTCAGGTTACCCCGAATACTGCTTGCCTTCCTTGTCGGGGGATCCTTGGCTGTATCCGGAAGTGGTTTGCAGGCAATATTCAGGAATCCGCTGGTTTCGCCTTATATACTTGGTCTCTCTTCCGGTGCGGCTTTTGGTGCAGCCCTGGCACTGGCCTATGCCATTATCCCGGTGCAATTGTCTGCATTTCTTTTCGGGCTGGTTGCCGTAGGCTTAAGCTACCTGGCAGCCCGAAAACATAAAAATGTTTCGATTGTCTCATTGATCCTTTCAGGTGTCATTGTAACAGGAATTTTTACCGCCCTGCTGACCATGATCCAGTTTATGTGTGATCCGTTCAAACTGCAGTCAATTGTTCACTGGACCATGGGAAACCTTCATAATGCAGGGTGGAACGCACTGACTTCCTCCTGGATCCCGATGGTTGCTGGTGTAATTATTTTGTGGCTGATGCGGTGGCGATTAAACGTTTTGGCACTTGGAGATGATGAAGCCAGAACATCAGGGGTTCACCCGGAACGGGGCAAGATCATTGTTCTTATTGCCGCCACTCTGGCTTCATCAGCTGCAGTATCGGTAGCAGGGATCATCGGTCTTTACGGACTCATCGTTCCCCACATGGTCAGGATGATGGCCGGAACCGACAACCGCAGCTCGGTATTGCTGAACTTTCTGTTCGGCGGAACTTTTTTACTCCTGATCGATGACTTTTCCCGGACTATAGCAAGGTTTGAAATTCCGATCGGGGTGTTTACCATGCTGATCGGAGCTCCGTTTTTCCTTTACTTAATTAAGAAAACCAACATCGGATGGGAGAATTGAACTCAGCCATTTTTATCAAAAACCTCTCATTTTCCTATGGTCTTAACAGGGTTCTGCAAGACGTATCGGTAAATATTGAGTCATCAAAACTCACCGTAATACTTGGAAAAAATGGTTGTGGCAAATCAACCCTGCTGCGGATCATCGCTGGATTATTACCTTGTAAGCAGGGCGAAATCAGGATCAGAAACCAGGAGATCAGAACACTGACCTTAAATAAAATGGCAAAACTAGTGGGTTTTCTGGGTCAGAAACACCGGGCAGTCTTTCCATTTACCGTTGAACAGGTCGTTCTCACAGGCAGGGCCGGTTATGTGAATGTGGTCCCGAAAGCAAAGGATAAGGAGGTTGCTGGATATGCCATGGAACGAGCCGGGATTCAGGACCTGAAGGACCGGTTTTATACTGAGCTTTCGGGGGGAGAACAACAACTTGTCATGATTGCGAGGGTTCTTGCCCAGGAGCCGGAAATACTGCTTCTGGACGAACCTGCTTCACACCTTGATTTCGCCAATCAGATCAAACTGATGTCACTGCTTAAGGAATTGACCCTTGGAGATCTGACCGTTGTGGCAGTCCTTCATGATCCCAACCTGGCGTTCCTGTACGGGGATGATTTTATTTTTATCAGAAAGGGTGACTTGTTACGACCTGTTGAACCGGTGAAACCCTGGGATGCTGAATTTATGCAGACGATTTACGGAAACAAACTACATTCCATTCCCTATTGTTCGAGAGCATTGATTGTTCCTGCAACAGAAACGATTTATTATGACAACAGATAAGGAAGTTATTTCAAAGGCCTATGATGCCGGTGTTGAGCAGGAAGACAGGCGGTTGTCGGAAAGTCCGTTGAAGGAATCCGAATTCATCCTGATCAGTGAACTGCTGGATGAATATATTGCCGATGGATCGACTGTGATTGATATCGGAGCAGGAACTGGCAGATATACCGATGGATTGCTCCAACGACATTGTAAAGTGGGCGCTGTTGACCTTTCTGAAAAATCACTCTCCCGGTTAAGGCATCGGGTGAATGGAAATTATGGCAATCGTTTCCTGTTCACGGAAAAAGCATGTGCCACGGACCTTTCATGGATTGATGACGACATTGCCGATGCAGTGATCCTGATGGGGCCGCTCTATCATCTCGTGGGGCAGGCTGAACGAGATAAAGCAATTGCACATGCGTATCGAATTTTAAAACCCGGTGGTGTCATTTTTTCACTTTTCATGAGCCCTTATCCAAAATTGAATCCGGTGATGGAAGTTGACACAGAAACACTTCTTGACCTCGATTATATTGATTCCATTCAGTACAATGGGGTTACCAGCGTTTTATTCAACGGATTCAGGATTGAACAATACCGATGCTGGCCGGCAGAGGGGAAACGAATGATGGAAGAGCAGGGATTTATTACCGAAAGGTTGCGTAACATCGAAGGGATTGGAGATTTCCTGTCATTACAGATGATAAATTGTCACGATAAAACTGAAAAAACAAAGCTGCTTAACAGTATGCGCAGAACCTGCGAAAATCCTAATCTCCTTGGTACGACCAGTCAATATTTGTATGTTGGCAGAAGGGAATGACCGCTTAGAATGGCGGAAATTGCCTTCATTAATCTCTCCTTAATTGTTTTTATCCGGGCCCCTTTTCCCTTAATTTCACCGTGACAACCTGATCCCCATTTTCCTTACGTGGGTATTGGATTTTTAGCAAACTACTGAAATAGAGGCGTTCATGTAAGTGTCGGTTTACACCCTGGTTTACATGCTGGCCCAAAAATCGTGAAAATGGGTGGGGATAAAAAGAAAATCAGTTAGCCGTGAACTACACAACTAACTGAATATCAATTTGTTATCTGGTGGGAGCAACAGGATTCGAACCTGTGACCCTCTGCTTGTAAGGCATAAAATGAGGCTTTTGTAAAAATTTGTAAAAATATTGTAATATACACAAAATCAATAAGATATATAAGATAGAGTTGATAAAAAATTTGCTATTTTCTGCTATTTTGTTTATATTTGTATGCAAATTGTAGGCAAATTTTCTGTATCATGAAGGTCGAAGAAAAAAATAGAAGTGCTGTTGCTGCGATTGTTCCTGATAAAAGGTATCCGTTAAAAAATGGCAGGACCACATTAAAACTACGAATTACCCACAACCGGGTACAACGACTTTATCCACTGATCCTTGAACCTAAGGATCAAGAAAAACAAAGTATTGCCGATATTCGGAAAATTTCCCTTGAGCTAGGAATTTTAAAAGGGCGGAGTATTGCATTATTACCTGCCGACCTTAAACAAGTAATGAAACAAAATCCTGGTAAAGATACCCATGTAACCTTAAAAAC
>Ga0247840_10000787_pt1 | contig 64656 bp, 61 predicted proteins | sample LaCruzMarch2015__FD_192404 | JGI IMG/M metagenome (GOLD analysis project Ga0247840, IMG submission 192404) | Freshwater microbial communities from meromictic Lake La Cruz, Castile-La Mancha, Spain - LaCruzMarch2015_17m | ecosystem: Environmental > Aquatic > Freshwater > Lake | place: Spain... | reverse complement strand
TTTTGCTATAGCTTTTTTTATAAAAAAATCGCATTTAGTAAAAGCTCTGATAAATGTTGCATTAATACCAGATATACTCTTTTTGATTGACTTTTTTTCAAGTTTATTATTTAATTTTGGAATATTTGGAAAAGTTCAGCCCTATCTTCAAGAGAATTTTCTGTTCATATCCACGACAGTAATTCTACATCTTGTTGCATTTTTAGCTCTGTCTGTAACTTATAAAATAAAACCCAATAAAGAAACTCTTCTTTATTCAGCAGGCGTAGTGTTGATTACTTATATCATTACTCTTTTGTTTTCCTCACAAGGTAGTTTTTATAATTATGTTTATGGTACAAGGCCAGGTTATATAAGCGTAAAATATATTCCTTATATTATTATCACGTTACTTTGGCCAGCTTTAGTATTCATTTTTTTAGTTTTGCCTTCACAGGGAATACAGTACTTGCTTTGTAGATTGAGTCAGAGCTATAAAAAGAAATAGTTTTTTGTATTACTAATATTTTTTTGGTTTAAGAATTAAGGTTTTGATACTTCTAATCCGAAAGGTTGTCTGTTTGTTCTTTCTTTTTGTTGTTTGTTAAATTCTTTTACATAACCCATTAACTCATTCATTGTAGGAACCAAATATCTTTGGCTTACAGAAGTTGTTATCCTTAATCCTGGTCTTATTAGTGAAGATTCAACAATAATCGGGTATGTTTTGTTTCTTATAATTAATTTAAATCTGTAGTATTTCCAAGTTTATGTGTTTTCTAGAATCAGATTCTATTTTGAATATATATACCGAAGAAAAATAATGCTTATAAACTCGGTTACAGGTTTTTATGATATGGCATCATTAAAAGAGATAAAAGAAGAAGTTGAATCTGAAAAATCTGAAAAAGAAAAGACAAAAAAAGAGAAAGATGATAAAGAGAAGAAGATATCAGACCTTCCAGGTATAGGTCCAAGTGCGACCCAGAAGCTTGAAGAAGCAGGAATTTACGATTTAATGGGTATTGCTGTGCTTTCTCCGAGCGAACTTTCTGAGATGGCTGGAATAGGAGAAGCTGTTGCAAGAAAAGCAATACAGGCATCGAGAAAAATGATGAGCTTGGGATTTCAAGATGGTATGGAGTTTGCAGAAAAAAGAAAAGAGGTGGGTAATATTACTACAGGTAGTAAAAATCTTGATAAACTTCTTGGGGGAAAGGGAATTGAAACTAAAGCAATAACCGAAGCATTCGGGGCTTACGGAAGTGGAAAATCACAATTAGGTTTTTCACTATCTGTAATGGTCCAACTTCCTATTGAAATGGGCGGTGCAAATGGGAAGGCTGTTTTTATTGATACAGAAGGAACATTTAGACCAGAAAGAATAAAACAAATTGCAGAAGGAAATGGTCTTAATCCAGAACAAGTATTAAAAAATATTTTTGTTGCAAGGGCATTTAACAGTGACCATCAAATTTTACTTCTTGATAGGGTTGCTGAAATGATAAAAAATGGTGAACCAATAAAGCTCATTGTTGTTGATTCTCTTACTGCCCATTTTAGAGCAGAGTTTGCAGGAAGAGGACAGTTAGCAGATAGACAACAGAAATTGAATAAATATCTTCATAATTTGATGAAAACCGCAGAACAATGTAATCTTGCGGTCTATGTGACTAATCAAGTTATGGCAAATCCCGGAATGATGTTTGGAGATCCAACTACGCCAATAGGTGGAAATATTGTGGGGCATGCTTCTACATATAGAATGTATTTTAGAAGAGGAAAAAAGGACAGTAGAGTTGCAAAATTAATAGATTCGCCGAACTTGCCTGATTCAGAAACACTTTTCTTTGTTTCTGGAAAAGGAATCATTGATGGGGATATAGAATAATCCTAACTTTTCGCTAGATTTTTAAACTTCATTCATCTTTCTCTTCTAGTTTAAAATAAAGTTAAATTAAAATGCCATCAACATATAGGCGCAGTTTCCTGAAGGGCGCAGCATGGGAGTTAATATCTTTTATAATAACTACTTTAATAGTCTACTTCATATATGGAGATTTTAGTAGTTCTATAAAATTTAGTTTGTTTCTTACAGCAATAAAAATTCCTTTCTTTTTTATTCATGAAAGGATTTGGAAGAAGATAAAATGGGGAAAGGTTAACCAAGATTATCTTTAATGCAGCCACTCAAGAACAAAACAGATAGGACTATATAGGAGGATATCTTAATAGCTTTATGACAGTTAGATTATGGTTTGATCGCCTTGATATTGTGGCAAAGATACTTCTTATAATCCTATTTCTAATCTGTTTTCCAATCGGGATAATATTTCTTATTTTGTATTTGCTTAATGTTTGATACTTTAACTTAATCCCCGGGATTAATCTCTTTTAATTGCATTTTTATCTTATCTTCTAGAGACCCAAGTGCAATTAAACGCCCCTACGAGGGCTGGAACAAAAAGGTTCACTTTCAATTTTAGTTAAAAATTAAGGTCAATCCTTCTAAACATTAGGATAGGTTAGTGTATGTTTACAGGTTTATAATATTTTGCTTGTGCAATTAATTTTTTGGAATGTTTACTAAATAAAGAATAAAATAAATAAAAATAATTTCATTTTAGGTGTATTACTATTATTATACATTCAATAATAATATATACATCCATGTCGCAAACCCTTCGAGTTTTTGTTACACTTTTAGCACTCTTGGTAAAGAAGTCCGCTAAGTAAAGCCAACCAATAGGTTTTATTGGGTTCTAACAGCCCATAACAAAGCATAATAAACGATAAAAATAGAATGTTAGCCAAAACTATATGAAAAATCAAAGGATAAATGATTTTAGGCGACCAGGGGAGAAAGAAAACGAGATGTTGTTAGTGAAACTTACTAAAACTCAAAAGCAAAGGATAAAAATGCTAACTGATGCTTCTGGTTTTAAGTCCATCTCTGATTTTGTAAGGTTTACATTACTCAATCCTTCTTTTGAGATGAAACTTAAGGAAATCTTAAATGCAGTTAGAGAAATACAAGAAAAAATCCCCCCATGTAAATGTAGAAAGCAAGCCGACGAGCTAAGATGCAAAAAATAGAGGGTTGGAAAACGGACGTTTCTTGAAAGAGTTTAATAAGTATCTTGCACAAGGTAAATTAGGGTTGTTATTGGGAATGATTAAAGAGAAAATAGACTTTCCAATAGACTAACATGAAAAAACAAATAGAAAGAAAATTCGGGCTTGGAGTGATTGTATATGTTTTTAATAGAGACTTCTCTAAAATCCTTCTTCTAAAGAGAAATGAAGAAAAAAGAATTAGAAATAAAGCAGATTGGGGAAATGTTGGAGGAAGAGTAGAATTAGGAGAAAAACTAATTGATGCTTGCTTAAGAGAAGCAAAAGAGGAAATTGGGATAGACTTAAACCCTAGTAAGTTAAAGCTTATCGAATTTAAAGAAACTCCCTATTTAACCGATATTTTTCATGCAATACATTTTGTTTATGTAACTATAATTAATAAAAATGAAAAGATAATTCTTAATTTTAATGGAGATCATGAATCAGATGAATACAAATGGTTTAATTTAAAAGAGTTACCTGATAAAACTCTTGACAAAAAGAAAGACATAATTGAAATTGCAAATAAAGCAAAGAAAATGTTTAATGGGGTAAGTTGATATGAAAATAGGAATAATTGGACCAAACAAACTATTTGAAGGAACTTTAGAAGAAAGGAAAAAGCTAATAGATAAAGTTGCCAAAATAATAGCAAAATCGGGTAATGAGATAATTCTTACTCCTGACAATGGTTCTTTATTAGAATATTTTGGAGAAAAATATCTAGGGTATAAAGGAAAGAAAATATTATTAATTATTCCTACAGGAGATAAAGACCATAAAAAATATCTTAATACAAAACTTGGAGAGATAGTTTCATGTATTGATTGGGATAGGCAAGCAGATGAATTTAACAGGCAAAGCGATTTATTTATCTGTCTGGGTTATTCTTGGGGTGCAATGAAAGAAATTGCTTGTGCACAGTACTTTAATAAAAAAAAGATTTATATTTTAAAGGAATTTATTTCTGAAGAATTGCCAAAAGAGCTGAACTTTTTAGTTGAATATATCTCGATTAAGGAAATTGAAGGTAAGGTAAATAAAATTAAGTAAATTCAAACAACTTTCCAGCATCAATTATTAACATATCCTTAACTTCAGAACTTTTTAAAATTCCATTCTTAATTAGCTCTTGAACTTTAGATTTTTGAGATTCAAACTTTTTGAATAAAACTTCTTTGTTCGTTCTTCCATTCTCAAAAACTTCCATTAAAATGGAGCTATATTCTTTATTTGACATAATCTTTGATTTCATTCTCTTCAAAAATGAATCCAATGTCTCTCCATCTTTCCATAGTTTTTCAAAACTCTCCTTATATGATCCAACAATCTCTTCTTGATCAAATATAAAAGCTTCCTCGTTTTCCAAATCCAAAGTAGCTTTAATGGCTCTTAAAAAAACATAAGATCCATCAACAATATAATACTTTTCTTTTATGTTTGTTTCAGAAATAATTCTTATTTTTATTCCCTTTTTTTCATCAGTAACAACGGATTTTTCTCCTTGAGCCATAACATAATCAAAACCCAATATCCTTCTGTAAGAAATACCTCTATCTACTGCTTTTAAAACTTCATCATAAAATTGTCCAGAAGGATAAAGAATAGGAAGAGTAGTACAGCACAAAATTTCTTTTTTTGATTCTTTAAACAAAGACAAAAATCTATTTACTATAGGGTGTTGGGTCGAAGGAGAGTCATACATTTCTTCAAGTTCATGAAAAATATTTTTCTCGTCTTGTATTAAATCTACTCTCCGACTAATATCTGCTAATTGGATCTCCAATTTATTTTTTAGAAGCCCCATTTTATCCTTATTTTTAGTATAATTATTAGAATTGATTATCTTTCTTGGATGTTCTGGGATAACTGATTGATTCGATTGTTTTATTAATCCCTTGCTGGACAATGCAACCAAGATGTCATACATTCTACTTTGAGGAATATCTGCTATTTTATAGATTTCAGATCTGCTCACCTTGCCGTACTTTAACAAAGCAAAGTATATCTTAGACTCATAAAGATTCAGTCCACTTATTTTCAAAAATTCAATTATATTTTCTTCTTCCATTTTGTTAATTCCTCTGAGTGATTATTTATGAGCATATCTTCAGTTAATCCTATCAACCCACAAGCCGCCACTATTCCGGAATCTCCACCTATTTTTTTAGCAACATGAGCATCACTCCCAGCGATTAAAGGATGTCCATATCTTTTGGATAAGTCTACAAGCCTTTTATAAGTTTCCAGGAAACCCTCTTGAGAAGCTTGCTGAGTGAAAACTTGATTATTTAGTTCTAGCAAGGTTTGAGTTTTATATGCTTCTTGAAAAACTCTCTCAATATCAACAGGAAAATCGGTTCTGTAGGGATGTGAAATAATTTTAACTAAAGGATTTTGCATAGCCCCTATGATTGCAACAGTATTACTTTCTAAATTATTGGTTTTGTAAGGTGTTCTTGCATGCAATCCTGCAATAACGACTCTTTGTTTTGCAAGAAGTTCTCCGTTGAGATCTATTTCTCCTCTTTCATTAAGGATGTTTGCTTCTATTCCCAAAAGAACTCTAACTCCATAAAGCTCATCTAATTGATCAGAAACCCAAAAATAACCTTCATGCGGTGCTCCTTCCATAGAAGGACCATGCTCAACAATTCCAATTAAGCCCATTCCTTTTTCCTTTGCTCCTTTAACCATTTCATAAACTGTATTAAGTGCATGCCCGCTTGCAATGCTGTGTGTATGTAAGTCTGTTTTTAACATTTTATTTGTCCCCCATGAAACTATTTTTTAAATTATCAAAAACGAAAGAAACGCTTTCTATCTTTTTTTTGGCAAGTTTTTTACAATAACTATTGCTTTTTGTTTTTTTAATAGAATCATTTGATAAAAATGCAGCATCTTCAATGACTTTTTCACATATCCCCTGATCGATAAGTAAACTTAATTTAGATAGCTCAATTTTGAAGTTTTCAGATTTTAAATTAGTATGAATATTTTTTATATATTCTTCTTTAATCTTCTCATACTCCCTAGGATAATTTATAACAATACACCCAACATCAATAAAAGGATTAGATATGCATGCCCTCTCAAAATCTAAGTAATACACTCCTTTATTTGATTTAATCGAGTTATTAACAAAAAAATCACTAAAACAAAAACAATCATCCCAAAATCCATAATTTGTTTCAGAAATAGATTTTTTGAGTATATTGATGTGATCAAAATAATTTTTTTCAATCAGATTATTAGTTTTAAGTATTTCTGAATATTTTTCTAGACTATTTAATCTATCTTGCTTTGTTATTTTAGGTAGAGATTCTTTTAATATCAAATAACTTTCGTTTAACGATCCTGTATGGATCTTAGCAAGAGACCCTACTCTTTCTTTAATATCGTTTTTTGAAGGAATAACGCCATCAATCATATCCATAATAATATGTGGTCGTCCAGAACCTTCTGAATAAATTATCTTAGGAATAAGTAGTCCCTTGCTGTTCAAATATTCATTACAAAACTTTTCTTTTTGCATGATCTCTTGAGATTTATAAAATTTTATTACAATTCTTTTTTTATTGATCTTACCCGTGTAAATAGGATTGCTATGTATTATATTCTTAGAAATTGGTTTGATATCTTTTAAATACAATTTATTATCTTTTAGTATGGACTGCGGATTCTTTAAGATAAGCATATTATTTGTTTCCATTTTTTGTTAGATTTATACTACTGCAGACTCAAGGATAGAGAATCTTAATTTTGAAGCGTCCATTGATGAATCAAGTCCTAGAGGAATAGTAATTTTTTCTCTGGTGTGTCCTAAATCAACATTATACAATATTGGAAAGTTATAACCTTGGCAGACTTCTCTGACTACTTGAGGAATAGTCGCTTGATTTTTATAAGATTTCATATCACAATCTACGCATCTTCCAACAACCATCCCTTTAATTTTATCCAGTATCCCTAGCTGTCTAAATTGTACTAATCTATTTTCAAGATTTTGGGGTTCTACTCCAATATCTTCCCAGAACAATATGGCTCCATCCCATTCGGGTTCATATTCTGTTCCAATTAAAAGTTGTAATGTTGAGAGATTTCCACCAACTATTCTTCCCCTAGCATTTCCAGGAGATATGGTTTCCCATGTTGACAAAGGTCGTACCTCCCCTATAGGAGAAGTATTAGAAGTCGCTAAAGTAAAATATTCTTCTGTGTAGGGGTGAATTCCTTTCCCATAATCACTTAATACCGCGGGACCATGAAAAGTTACTAATCCTGTTTTTTTATGAATAGCATTTATAATCGCAGAAGGATCGCTTAATCCTACAAAAATTTTTGGATTTGTTTTCATTAAATCATAGTTTAAGTAGGGTAAAACGCCATTAGAATTATATCCTCCAGTGGTGCACAATATGGCTCTAACTTCTTCGTCCCAAAACATCTTGTTAATGTCTTCTGCTCTTTCTTTATTGCTAGCAGAAACATAGTTATCTCTATTGCTCAATACATGCTCTCCAACTCTAACCTTAAAACCCTTATCTGTCAGAGAGTCTATACCAGCATGATAACGTTCTAATCTTTCTTCTGCAACTGGTTCTGAGGGAGTTACTATTCCTATTGTATCTCCAATCTTGAGTCTTGCTGGTTTTGTTAAGCTTATCATTTTATTTCTTAAAGGGATAACAAATCACTCGATTTATATTATTTTCTCCTGTTAAAAGCATGGCTAATCGATCTAGACCTATCCCGGAACATGCCAAAGGAGGAATTCCAGATCCAACTTCAAATAAAAAATCTTCATCTAAGAATTCTCTTGCCTTATCCGGTCCATACCTCCTTTCAATGTGTTCAGTATAATGTTTTCTTAAAAATAAAGGATCATTATTTAAAGTTCCAAGATTAACTAACTCTAATCCTCCCGCTATAAATCCTTCACTTCGTTCCATAGTTTTTCTATCAAACTCATCAGTCTTATCTGGAGCACCAACTCCAAGAGGGTAATTGGTAAGAAATGTAGGTTGAATAAACAATCTTTCTAATCTTTCTTCTATAAATCTTGTTAGCAAAACATCTCTAGGAATATCTTCTTTGATGCCCAATAATTTTTTTATTTCAGAATCTGATGCTTCAATAGGATCAAGATTATATCCTTGGATTCCAGCTTCTCTAACCGTAACTCTCTTCCATGGACACTTAACATCAATGTCATGCCCTCTAAATGATAATTTTGTGGTCCCACGAGTTTCTAAAGCAGTTTGTTCAACAAGCTTTTCAGTTATACCCATCATATCGTTATAATCTTTAAATGTAGAATAAAACTCTAACATTGTAAACTCAGGACTATGGGTTGAATCGCATTCGCCATCTCTGAAACACTTCCCAATTTCGTAAAATTTAGGTAAGCTCAATGCTAGTCTTAAAATATGCTTTTCTGGAGAACCCCTCAAAAAATATTCGTGCCCGTTAATCCTTGATTTTGTTGTCATCTGTTTTGAAGAAGCACTAGGAAAATATCTTAAATGAGGTGTTTCTACTTCCACAAAATCTTGGTCATCTAAAAAAGATCTAATTTTCTTCATCATTTTAGATCTAAGCAAGATGTTTTCTCTTTTCTTCTGATCAGTTAATAATTCTAACCCTCCAAGTGCTTCTGGATTTTGATGGATTTGAGGAGAAACAATACTTCTTGAACAAGGTTCGATTTTTTCCGCAACTAAATAAGGTCCGCCTTCTTGAAAATAATTACCCCTAACTACTACGTAATCTCCTTCATTTATATTTGGTTTAGACCCATTCAGATTAATCCTTAATCTAACTCCATCTTCATATAATGACCACTGATTTTGATCATCGAGCAGCATCCTTCCAACAAGACTCACTCCGCTCCTATTTCCTCTTTCATCCAATAATCTTTTAAGGTTGTGTGAAAAATTTACTCTTGCAGGATAATTATTTAAATTAACTTCCATCTTTCTTCCTCCAATATTGCATTTCTGGATTTTTAACAAAAAGATCTTCTATAACATACAATCCAGCGTAGCCCATCCAATCACCCCATCTTTGTTTTGCTTCTCTCTCAACCTTTTCCACTTCTTCATTTTCATTACCAAAAAAGCATCTTGAAAATATTTTTCTCTTCCAAGAGTCAAAATTAATTTCGTTTGGTTTTCTTAAATATTGAAATAACGCAATTCTAGCAGAATATGGACCCACACCCTTTATCTCCATAAGTTCTTCCTTTGCTTCCTCAAAGTCCATTGTTTTAAGTCTCTCCCCTAAATCTGAATTAGTTGAAAAATGCTTTGCTATTCCCATTATGAATTTTGCCCTGTATCCCACTTTTAAATCCCTCAATTTCTGCTCAGAAGATTGGACAATGTCTTGAGGAGTATAAAAAACGTAAAGCTGTCTTCCATCATAATCTACCTTTCTACCAAATGAAGACAACATATTTTCCATCATTTGTTCAGTTCTCTTTACTGTTGTATTCTGTAACATTGAAGAGATATTTAGTATCTCAAATAAATTTTCAAAACAACTGACCCTCATTCCTCTTAAATTTTGAATTGGTCCTTTAATGCTAGGATCATTAGCAACTGCTTTATAGAACGATCTTACGTCTTCATTTAGCCCGTAAGCGTGACTGATATGACCTCGAACTTTTTGTAAATCTTGTTCAGTTAATGATCTATTAGAAAAAATTTCAGCCATAATCCCATCTTTTCCTTTTACTTTCTTAAGATCAGCCATTTTTAATCCAATAATTTTATCTTGGCTTAACCTAAGTGTCCTATACATTGTTTCAGAAGCTTCATCAAAATCTTCTAGTTTTGTTGGAAAATGAGATGGCTTGTAAACAGTATACTTAAAATTAAATGGAGGAACTGCTTCTAATCCTAATTCACATACTTTCTGAAGTTTTTTTGTTCTTTTCATATCGATCTCCTTATCTCTATTAATGCTTCATCTACGGGTGTTTTTTTCAAAGCATAAACACTTGACAAAGAAGAATTTCTAGGTCTTTTTGCAAGTCCATTGCTTTCTTGAGCAACAACTTCTGCATTTAATCCAAGACTCTCAACAGCCAATTTAGCGAAGTCATATCTTGAAAATGATTGTTCTCCTGAAAAATGTAACACTCCAGCCATATTCATTAAATCTGGAATCGCTCTTGCTAAATCTTCAATATATGTTAGTGTTGAAATTAATTCTTGACTTGCTTTGATAACTCTTCTACTTCTTAGTCCATCTAAAAATCGGTTATTATTTTTGTTTACACCATATAAACCAGAAACCCGAACAACCAAATTCTGAGATTTTTCTAAAACCATTCTTTCGGCAATAAGTTTTGTTTTCCCATAATGATTAATTGGATTTGGTTCTGATTTTTCATCATAAGGTGCATGTTCTCCGTCAAAGACATAATCTGTAGAAAAATAAATAAATTTCCCATCAAATTCTTTTAACAATGCTTCAGTTCCTAAACAATTTACCCTATTTGCTAAATCTGGATTAGCTTCGCAAGAGTCTGTATCAGTTAATCCTCCACAATGAATTATAGCTTCTGGTTTTGTCTCATCCAAACATTTTCCAATGCTTGCTTCATCAGCTAAATCCATTTGAATTTGATTAGGGAATATTCTATTTTGATTATAAGTTGACTGACAATTTCCATCCAGGGTATCTACTAATTTTGAACCTAAAAATCCAGAACCGCCGATAATTAATGTTTTCATTTTATCCTCCTTGCTACAATAACTCTTTCCTCGCCTTTTCCATTTTTTCTTGTACATTCAATCCTATATCTGTTTCCTTCCAGTATCTTTCTTAATTCTGGTGATTGACCTGCTTCATTTTCAAGAATAATTAGTCCATTATCTGCAATATACTTATATGCTTCTTCGATTATTCTTTTATGAAAAGAAGATCCATCTTCTCCACCATCTATAGCTATTCTTGGAGTATGATCTTTTATTTGTCTTGGAAGTTTACTTATATCTTCAGTTCTGCAATATGGGGGATTTGAAATCAAAACATCTACTCCATAAACTCCCTTTCTATCAAGAGGAGTAAATAAATCTCCTTGTAAAAGTTCTACATTTCCAAAATTAATATTTGTTCCAGCAACATCTAAAGCTTTCTTGGAAATGTCTGTTGCATAAACTTTTGCTTTTGGAAATCTTTCACCAAGGATAGAAGCCAAAACTCCACAACCAGTACACAAATCAACTATGGTTTTTGGATTTTTAACATAATCAAAAAAAGCACTGAGAAGAATTTCTATCTCTGGACCAGGAAGCAAAACATCTTCGGTTATATTCATTCTTCTGCCCATTACTTCTGTATAACCTATTTGTCTTTGTATCGGTATTCTCTGATATAATTGAGAAACATGTTCTCCTAAATGTTTTAGCCCATCATTTTTTGAAGATCCATTAAAAACATGATTCCACAAAAGCCTCGCTTCTAATTGAGGGTTTTCAAATCCTTCTCTTTGAAGCATTTTTTCTGCTTCTTCAGTATTATTTGGCAGTTCTTTGTTTTTCATTTTCAGGATTCCATGCATTTGGTTGATATTTAGTTTCTTCAAATATTCTGTAAGATTCTGAGATTAATCTTCTAACTTCTTCTTTGTCTCCACTTCTTAATGGAGTTAAAACATTAACAAGATTGTCATCTCTGATCAAACATCTTTTTAATTTTCCGTCATGAGTAACTCTTAAAGAGATTAAAGCATCTTGGCAAGGATAATTTGCACATGAATTGCACGTCTCATGATAATTTGTTCCTATACTTGCATCCTTTACCATTACTTCTGTTCCCTTAATTTTATACAATGGCATAGGTGTCCCAAGTCCCCCGGGAGGATACATCCAAGAAACTCCTTCAGCCCTTTTCTCTAAATCTTTTCTTAATTGTTCAAATGGAAGATACTCTATTTCCCAGCCATTTCCGTTTACTTTCATATAATCTAATAATTTTAACCTAGATCCTGTCTTTCTTGCAATTTCAATTAATCCTTCAACCTCATCCTTATTTCTTTGCATTACAACGGAATTTATTGTTATAGGAAGTCCTGCATCTCTTGCAGCATAAATTCCAGAAATAACTTTTTCAAATCTGTCTCTTTCTGTGATTTCTTTAAACCTTTCTCTACTTGCAGCATCTAAGCTAATAGTAATATTATCTAGTCCAGAATCCGCCAACTTTTGAGCATATTCCCTAGTTAAAGCAGATCCATTGGTTACTAATTGAACTTCATCAAGATCTTCTAATCCACTGCAACCAGAAATTATTTCAAACAAATCTCTTCTAAGAGTTGGCTCTCCACCAGTTATTTTTAGATGTTTAAATCCTACTTCAGAAGCAATTCTAACTACCTCAATAATTTCTCCACTGCTCATTAATATTCCATTTGGAGGCAAACCTTCTCCTCCTGCTCGACAATAAACACAGTTAAAATTGCACTCTGGCGTTACAGCGACTCTTAAATGGGGTTTTCTTCTTTGTTCCATTGTTATTATTAAATGATAACATTTATATACTACTCACATTTATCAGTAGTATAACTAATATATAAATCTTTCGAAAATGGCAAAACAAAAAGTTATTCTGTTTCATCCAAGAACAGGTCACGAAAAGAATTATAGAAACTTCTGGATACCCTATTCTGTTTTATCTATCGGATCCCAACTAGCAAATAATGGCTATGATGTAAAAATAGTTGATAATAATTTTGAACAAAAAAGTCCTGATGAGATAGTTTCTGAACTAGCTAGACCAGATTTAGTTGGAGTAAGTACCATGATCGGACATCAAATAAGCGAAGGTTTAGATTTTGCCGCTAAAGTTAAACAAAAATTTCCCGAAATAGTTACAATTTTCGGTGGAGGGGCTCCAACAATTTTACCAGAACAATTCTTAGGTTCAGATTATGTAGATATTGTTGTAAGAGGACAGGGAGAACAAACAGTATTAGAAACAACAGAAGCATTAAAGGGAAAAAAGAGTTTAGAAAACATCCCGGGAATATCATTTAAAAATAAGAATAGAAAAACAATCCATAATAATCCAAGAACTCCAATTAGCAGAGATTCATTTGCCACTTATAATTATTCATTAGTTGATCCTAAAGATTATCTCAGAAGCGACGAACACATTTCAAATAGAGTTCTCAACCATATCTCAAGTCAAGGTTGCCCCTTTGGTTGTGGTTTTTGTTCAGAAGTAGCACTCTATGATAGAAAATGGACTTCAGAATCACTAGAAAGAATGGTGCAAGAAGTTGGAGAATTAGTTGAAACACATGGGGCTGATGGAATTAAACTTTATGATGCTAACTTTTTTGTAAACAAAAAAAGAGCACTTTCTTTTGCTAAGGAAGTGAAAAAAAGAGGATGGAACATTCAGTGGGCTGCATCTGCACATCCAAAAAATTTGCTTGTTCTAACTGAAGACGAATTAAGAACAGTTTCAGATAGTGGATGTTCAAGAATTTTAATTGGAGCTGAATCTGGAAATAATGAAGAACTTGATTACATAAATAAAAACATGACAACTGAAGATGTTTTAGAAGTAGCGAAAAGATTAGGAAAAGCAGAGATCCATGGAAGTTTCACAGTTATTGTTGGATATCCTGGTTTTTCCGAAGGAAACATTTCAAGAACACTTCAATTTGGAAAACAAATTGCTGCAATTAGTCCTCTTCATGAAGTTAAAGCTCATGTTTATGCTCCTTATCCTGGAACACCTTTATATCAAGATGCAATAAGACATGGATTTGTTGCTCCTAAAACTCTAGAAGATTGGGCAAATTATGATTATTATGAAGTTCAAACTCCTTGGGTCAGATCAGAAGTAACACAACAAATAAGAGATTTCAATTTAAATCACTGTCCTTATGTATTATAAGATAAACTTTTCTACTATCTTTATCTTTCTCTTATCAGCATCCATCTCAACAATTGCTCCTACTGGAAGAACTGTATTTGGAGTGTTATGCCCAAAATCATTTACCTTTAAAATTGGAAAGCTATAATTTTTTGTAATTTCGAGTAAAACTTCTTCCATTTGTTTTGAACCAATATTTATTGCTTGTAAACCATAAATATATCCAATTATAACCCCTTTGATTTTATCAAAAACACCTATTTTTTTTAATTTTTCTAGTTGAGATTTACAATCTTCTTTTTCAAAATCATAATCTTCTAAAAATAAGATAGATTCTTTAAAATCTGGGCGATATTCAGTATCTATCAATTTTAACAAACAATAAAGATTCCCGCCAATTAATTTTCCTTCTGCTTTTCCACTTCTTATTGTTTTTCTCTCTTTATTTGCAGGAGTTTCTCCCCCTGAACCATCCATTAAAACTCTAATAAACTCTGTTTTATCATATTCTGTAGGATTTCTACCAAAACCATATTTTACATCATTTCCATGGAATGTAATTAAACCAGTTTTTGTATTGATTGCATTTAACAAAACAGTTATATCACTTATTCCAAGAAAGATCTTAGGATTTTTTTTTATAATATTGAAATCTACAAAAGGAAGTAATTTTTCTGAAGTATCTCCTCCCTGAGATGCAATTATCGCTTTAATTTTTTTATCCATAAAGAAATTGTTTATGTCCTTTGCTCTCTTTTCTGGTTCATTAGAACTTATATTCTCTCCCAATATAACATTAAAGCCCATATTTTTTAGAAAGTTTATTCCTGAATAAAATTGTTTATCCTTTTCTATATCTTTCAAGGGATCAGATGCTGAAACAACTCCAATAGAGTCTCCTTTCTTCAATCTTTCTGGGAGTATTCTTTTTACCATATAAACTCGATGTAAAAGCACTTTAAAAATATTGGTTGTTGTGTCTAATTAATCACCACAAACTATATTCTGGTTCTTTTTCAGGTTCCTGCTCAATCTCTTCACCAGTATCTTCCTTTTGTTCTTCTTCATTACCTTCCTATCCTTCAATTCTATGAATCCTCCCTCTTGGCTGCAAACTTTGCAAAATTGGATATGGTTCGGGACATGTTCTTCTCTTTCTAATTTTTTTGAAGATCTATTCTCTAGTTACAAGCGAATCAAACGAAAACGCACTGGGGGAGAGGGGGGATGCGATTTCGTTTGTTGCGTTTGAGGTAAAGTAAGTTTCCATGAACTTTCTTACATTAAATAATGGAAAAATAACAGATAGCCTTCCTTTTTTGTTCTTTGGGGTTCTCATTTCATTTTTAATGTAACCATTAAACTTTAATTTTTTTAGAATATTTTCAAATTGTCTAAAACCAACTGCTTTAGAATTATGCCTCTCTGTTTCTCTTTCGTAGTAAGTGTATACTTCATTTATCTCGGCGTAAGTTTCTGGATTTTTTGATGAAAGTGATGCAATTCCTCCTAAAACAATAGCTTGATGTAAGGTAAGAGCTGAAAACATTTTTTCAAACTCTATTTCTTCAAGACTTTCCTGGGCTTCCTTAAGCAATTCAAAACTTAGCTTTTTTTGTTTGCTTTCTGCTAACTGACTAACTTCAGAAAGTAAACTTAAAGCATCCCTTATATCCCCACTTGTTTGATAACAATATCTCGAAATATTAGCAATAATCTCCCTATCAAAACTGCCTTTTTCCAACCCTTTTTTAGCTCTTTCCAAAAGAATATCAAATATTTCTTTAGCATTGTATCTTTCTACAATCAACTTTTCTGGATGCAATCTGCTTTCAATCCTTGAGTCTAAACTTTTCAAAGCTTCGCTTTTATTTGAAATGAGAATGACATTTGCAGAAGTATTTTCAAGTATAGGCGTTAAAACCTCTTGTTGATTTCTATCTTTTTCTACTAACTTATCTATTTCGTCAAATAAAAAGACTATCTTCTTTTGTCTTTTTGTTTTTAAAACTTTAATTAAATCTTCTGCCAATTGTCCCCTGCTCTTTCCAGATTCAAAATAAGGAACATCTCGAATAGTATAAACAACTTTTTTTGTTATTGATGCAAAAGTATTCTCCGTAGAACAATTGACTTCAACAAGTTTAGTATCTTTAAGTTCTTGAACCGCTTTTCTAACAGTTACGGTCTTACCTGTTCCAGTATCTCCCAGAATAAGAATGTTACCGATTCCTATTTTAACCTTGTCTTGTATTTTCTTCTTTAACTCATCACGAAACAGCAGTTTTTCGGGCAAGTATTGACTTGTCAAAACTTGTGGATCTTTAATAATTTTCATCTTACTTTCCAGAATTTAGTTTATTTAGCTCTGAAACAAGTGCTATCTCCAGATTTATTGGCTGTAAGGCTTTGTTAAGGGCTGTTTGGAAAGCTTTTATCTCGTGGATAAGGGTTTGTATATCCTCTGCATTAGAAGCCCTAATTTTTTTAATGAATAATGCTTGCAGGCAACATTCTATTGAAGAATAGTATCCTTCTACAAATTCTCTGCCATTTTCATCAAGTCTTACTAAGAAAAACTGATGACAATCAGATTTCAATTTCCAGTTATCTGCAAGTTTAATGTTTAGTGCCATCTTTCTTTTCCTCTTGAGTTTGTTCTAGACCCAGTTCTTGGCGTATTTCCTTCTCTAATTCTTTCCATGTTTCAATTAGTTCTGTCCCTTCCATTTTCTATCCTCTCATTAGAATGCTTGATTTTGTGCTGAGCTAGAAGAGTTTCAATATGCTTCTTGGTATATCCTTCAATTATTTTTCCGCATTCATCACAGGTTATTTTTTCCATAAACAAAACTAGACCAATAAACTTATATACTTAACTTACCTATTCTTAGTATACCTAAGATGATAAATACAAAAGATGAACTGAAGCATTTAGATTATTTTAGAATGTCTCATGAAAAAGATATTGCTAAAGCTTTTTTCACTGACTTCACAACAGGCTCAGAAGTTTCTAGGAAATTATATCCTAATGCTAAAAGAAAAAAGAATGTGGGCATTGTTTCTAATTGTTTATTCCTGTGGAAAAGAATAGGTTATATAGAGATAAATAACAATTTGAAAATAACAAAAGATAATGAAAAGGGAACAAAATATTCTCAGAAAATACCTCATTATAAACTAAGTTTAAGTTTTTTCTTTGATTATGCTAGCAAAGTAGAGTTTAATAAAAATGAAAAAGAGCTAATTAAATTTATTTTTAGCATTAAAGAAATAAGGGAAAGAGCATGTCTTGGAAAAAGTTTAATTGAAGGAATAGAGAATGTCCTTGCAGAGATTTTTATAACATCGCCAAAATCTGATGGAGGGGTAAGTAGATATTTTTTAACAAAATATTATGGAACTAATCTAAATAAAATAGTCAAGGAAACTGGCAATCAGTATATAAAAAACAATTTAGGAAGCCAGACTAATTTTAAGACGTTGCCTAAAAAAGAAAAAGAGACATTCAAAAAAGAATTTATTGGTTTTCTAAAAGAAGATAGGGGGTATATTCGTAATTCTTGGAATGACGAGATTAAAAGCATGGGCAGTAAAATATTAACTCTAAAGAATTTAAACAATTACGATCCTGATTTTTATTGGAATATTATAATAAAAGATAAGATTATTGCTTAGATTTTTTGATGTCTGCCCTAAGCCTATGCATTCCATTAACTGTTTCTTTTTGCCCTGCTAATACTTCGTCCATTTTAATCTTCAAGTATTCTATTTCGTCCTGTTGATTCTTTATTCTTCCTGTTTGAAGGCTTTCCATTTTCTTTCTTTCTTCTATTTCATCTGCTAGTCTTCTTACATCATTATCATAAAGCTTCTTTTTTGTATCGTGCCTTTTTATTGCTAAGAAATTAATGTATTTGTCAATTTCTCTTGAAGAGGGTTTATGTCCTAGCCTGGCATTGACTTCGTCAAGCGACCAGCTAGATTTTAATAAATAGCAAGCCATACTGCTTCTCAAATCTTTCCAGGTTACTGGCTGTCCTTTTGGAATGCATTTGGCATTTGTTATTTTAACTGCCCTATCTAGAAATTTCTTAGCTTGCCTGTATCCAAATTTAAATGGCAGTTCATCATCTTTTAGGTTTTGAAGAATAATATCTGCGAACTCAACTGTTTCTTTAAAGTTAGTTATTTCACTTCTTGTTTGCCTTGTTCTTTTTAGTTTATCTTTTGGCAGATTAACAACATACTCTACTTCTTTGGTATTTGGATTAACCTGCCTGAAAAAATCTGCTTTCTTTAATTGTATTAATGTGTTGATGTTTTCTCCAATATCAAATGAGAGCCATATCAAAAACTTATGCTCTGGCTTTATAACAACACTAGCTATTTTTTTGAAAGTTTCTTCTTCTATAAATCTAACTTCTTGCTTATCATTTCTTTTATAGAATTCCATGACTTCATTTACAATCTCTGTTTTTCCTGCAAGTTCAAATGGCTTACTCTTGAATATTTTCCCGTAATATCCTTTTAGATCTCCAATCTTCTGCCCCATTTTGTTTTTTATCTTTCCATCTTCTAAGGCATCGTAAACTTTCTTAATGTCTTCTTTTGTTAGTTCTTTCCAAGGCTTATTCTTAAACCATTTATTTACATTAGTTAGCTTTTGAACATAGCCTCCAAGAGTATTATATGTTGATTCATCTAACTTATCTAATCCATTAACTCTCTTCAATTTGTATTCTTCATATTCAAAAAATTCTTTAAACAACTTTCTATTTTTCTCACAGATAGATTTGTCATTGAGAAGTCTTTCTTTGCTTCGTAGATATTGCTCTTCAAATGCCATGATAACTACTGGAAACAGCCATTTTTAAGCTTTTCTATATGTGAACCTTTAGGTTCAACGCCCCCACGAAGATTTGAACTTCGATTTCTTCCTCCGCAAGGAAGCTTTCTATCCGGGTTAAAATATGGGGGCGTGATAACAACAATATTATTCTGAACTTTATAAAACTTTAAAAGTAGCGGTTATTTCTAAATATCATCATGATATCCAGTTTTGTAAAAGAGGCAATAGTTAATTTAGAAACTAGTAATGAAAAAATAAAGCTTGTCAAACTTGAAGACAAAGATATTATTGCGGATTTGCACATTCATTCAAGATTTTCAAGGGCTACGTCGAAAAATCTTGATATTGTTAATTTAGTTAAATGGGCAAGAGTAAAGGGTATAAATCTTCTCGGAACAGGAGATATCTCTCATGATAAATGGCTTGAAGAAATTAAAGCTAAACTCACCGAGAAAAATGGCATTTATTGGTTTCAAGATGAAGCTGGAAAATTTCCTTTTATGTTAACGGGAGAGATAAGTTTAGTTTTTACGGCAAATGGAAAAGGAAGAAGAGTGCATTTAGTTTATTTGGTTCCTTCACTTGAGATAAATAGCAAGATAAACGAGTATCTTTCTAGTAAGGGAAGAAGGGATTATGACGGTCGGCCAATTTTCAAGATATCTTGCGAGGACTTTGTTAGAGATTTGAAGGCAATAAGTGAAGACATTGAAATAATTCCTGCACATATTTGGACACCATGGTTTGGTCTTTTTGGAAGCGAGAGCGGGTTTGATAGCTTAAAAGAAGCTTTTGGAAGCCAAGTAGATAAGGTTCATGCGATTGAGACAGGAATGAGTTCTGATCCTGAAATGAACTGGAAGATTGCAGAGCTTGCTGGAAAATCAATAGTTAGTTTTTCTGATTCTCATTCTTTTTGGCCATGGAGATTAGGAAGAGAGGCGACGATATTTTTTCCATCAGAGAATAACGAAATAACTTATAACTTAATAATCTCCCAAATAAGGAGTCGAACATATAAGGCTACTATTGAAACAGAACCAGCTTATGGAAAATATCATTATGACGGACATAGGTTGTGCAATTTTAGTTGTTCTCCTAAGAAAACAAAGGAAATTGATGGAATTTGTCCTGTTTGTAAGAAAGAGTTGATTATAGGTGTGGAAAATAGAGTTGAAGCCCTGAATAATTTTAAAGGTATTCCTTCTAATGCAAAAATTTTCTTTAAAATTCTTCCTCTTCACGAACTCATTGCTTTTTCTATTGGTTCAAAAGTAGAATCAAAGAAAACTTGGAAAATTTATAATGAACTTATAGAAAAATTTGGAAATGAGTATAATATTCTTTTAAAGACCGATAAAAATATTCTTATGAAAGGAATGATGGATAATGAAAAGCTTCTCGAACTTATTATTGACAATAGGGTTGCTAATTTGAAAGTAGAACCCGGTTATGACGGGACTTATGGAAAACTTGTTGAGAAAGAGAGCCAGAAAAAGTTATTTTAACTTTTTTCAACACTAAAATTGCAGCTTTTTTTCTTTGAAGCAATCTCAATATTATTTAAAACATTATCTAATAAATTATCTGCTTTTTTCGCATCAGTAGATTTCATTTTTATAAGATATTTTCCGGCCGCAATGTAAGAAACATCTGCATTTGTTCCCCTTGTTGCTTCGGCTATCAGAGATTTTACTACCGTTATTCCACTCTGTCCTTTATTGGTCACTGAAAATTTTCTTAAAAGAGATACTTCCTTTATCTTTTTCTCTTCAAGAACTTTTATTATTTTTTCAGCATCTTCTTTTGAGAGATATTCTGCAAGTAGAGTTTTGTCTTTTTTTATTTTTTCAAGGAATAGAACAATAGATTCCTCTTTTTCACTTATCTTCCCTAAAGCGTTTTCCGCATTTTTTCCAAGAATGCTTTTAAACATTTCAGTATAATTTTTCTCTCTTTTATATTGCTCATTAAGTTCATTTTTTTCCTTTAACTTTACTCTTCTTAGTGATAGATCTATACCCGTGTCTTTTATTCTCAATATTTTGCATACAATCTTTCTTCCGGGAAATACAAAATCTCTTATGTTTCTTATTCTTCCAGGAGAAATTTCAGAAAAAGTTATTGTTCCTTCAAGGCCATAATCATCAATTTTTACAAAAACAATAGTTCCGACTATTCTATCAACAGTGCATAGTACTATTTTGCCTTCATCAAGTTTTTGATTATTCATGGTAATAAAAAAAGATAAATGTGGTTTATATTCTTTTTCTAATTAAGAACTTCTATTCTGCTTGCTTTTAACTCTGCTTTTCCACCCTTTGGCTCTGCTATAACTGCATTACATATAAGGCATTTTACCTTTGTTGTTGCTGCTTCATATATGACCTGCTCGTTTTTGCATGCCTGACATCTTACTTTGATGAATCTGTTTCTGCTTGCCATTTTGTATAAGAAGAATGAGTTTGGAGGGTTTTTAAGCGTTTTGGACGAGAAAAATTATATCTTTACAACTTCAACATCTAACTTCCTTTTTATAAGTTCAATAAAAGCTTCTTCTTTATCTTTGGATATAACACATCCTGCTGCAAATCTATGGCCGCCAGACTCCCCGCCTATGAGTTCTGTTATGCTATCCATAATTTCTTTGAGATTTCTTCCGCTGTCTGTTGCATTTCTTTTGCCAGATATTCTTGATGAAACTTTAATCTTGTCTTGATTATAGGCCATAGTTATAATTATCTTTCCTTCTTCATATATGGAAGACATTGAGAGAATACTTGCGATTGTGCCTATGATTGTATCTTGAATTCTGTCCTGGGCATTCATTATAACATATTGTTTTCCTTCTATTTTTGGGTTTGAGTTTATTTGATTAAGAGCATTAATTATGCTCTGTTTATATCTGATATATATTTTTTCTGCTTGTTCTTTTGCACTCTTATTTCCCATGCAGAATAACAATGCAGTCTCACTACTGCCCATTCTACTGCATGCATTTATTAAAGCAGATAATTCTCTAGCATCTTCAATTTTATTAAAAAATTTTATGAGAAAAAGATTGCCGATTAGCCCACTTATTGAATCCTGATTTGGAAATCTTAAAGCAAGTGCTGTAACAAGTTTTTGCATTTCATCTTCTTTAAGTTCTATTAAAGATTTATAACCATTTTTTGTAAATTCTATTCCTGCCTCTCTTAATAAGTCGCAGGCTCCAAATGAATTTCCTGTAATTCCAGGAATATAGGGATTTGAGCAGTATTCTAGTGCTTTATTTAGGGGTCTTGTTGAGGGGTAAAGCAAAAGCCCCTTTTTTATTGTGGCACCAGCGTCTTTTAGTATTTCATTTACTAAACGGCCTATATCTTTTTCCATAATATCTCCGACCATTCCAACTATCGCTAGATTTGCTGATTCTGTATCTTTTTTTGCTAATTCTTTTGAGACCAGATATGAAACACATGAACCAGAAATTAGTTCACAATTTTCGATTAGATGTGGGTTTACGATATTTATGTTTTCAGGATAATTAAATTCCTTTTGTATTTCGTGGTGGTCTATTATAAAAACTTCATTGCTTAGCTTTGAAATATCTTCTAGACTTCCAGAACCCAAGTCGAGAAATACAAGAACTTTTGTTTTTGGTAGTTCGTTTATTGTTTGTTCGTCAAGACTTTTTATTATTTTAAAAGAAAAGTTTTTATCAAGTTTTTTTAAACATTTTCCAAAAATAGCGGCAGATGTTATTCCATCTGTATCAAAGTGGCTTATTACAAGAATACTTTTTCTCTCTGTTTTTTCTAAAAACCTTTTTGCGAATTCGCTTAACTTTTTTAACATTTCTCCTCTTTAAAATTTAAATAAATAATCTTAACTATTTTCGAGATATTCTCTGATTAACTTATGCCTCGCTTTTGTTCGTATAAGAGATCTTCCTGTCTTTTTGTCTCCCTTATGTTTTGATAAATGCTTTTCCAATTTTGTAACTTTTTCACTTATATTTTTTAAGTCAGGGTCTTGATATAGATTTTTTTCTTTTAGAACGTCACCTATCTTAAAACCAAATATTTTTGTCTTTGGAATGCCGTAGGTGTCTCGAAGAGTAAGCCCAATTTTCTCAGCAGTTATTCCGGGATTTTTCTCTGCTATTTTCAGGATAATTTCTTTTACTTCTGATTCTGTGTACTTGAGCCACACTGGTTTATTGAGTATTTTTTTTGTTTTTGCCATTTTTATTCTTTATCACCATTTTTTATCTTTTTAAAGTTTGTTATGTAGAAAAAAAGATTGAAAGTAGTAACAAAGTTGGAAATAAAAAATAGGAGTTTATTCATCGTGTAGTGGTCAAGAAAGATTATAAAGTTTGGTTACATATATTTTCTATGAGAATTAGACTTCAAAAAGGAAAGCAAAGAGAATTAATTGAAGAAGAGAAAGAAAAATCAGGCATAACTTGGGATGAATTTGCAAAAAGATTGGGAATATCTTTTCCGAGATTGAATAGTTTTCATTATGAAGAGGTTCTAATTGAGGAAGCAATTTTTAATAGACTAAGTTTAAGAAAGGTCTACCAAAAATTTATTATTGAGAAACTAAATGATAATTGGGGGCAGATTAATGGTGGGAGGCTCTCTAATGGGAATTTAAAAGAGATAGTTACTCCCAAAAAAGATGTTAATTTAGCTGAGTTTTGGGGTATTCTACTGGGGGATGGAAATATACAAAAAAGAAAAGGTCATAAGATTGGAACGTATAATATTAAAGTAACGGGTCATGCAATCTTAGATAAGGATTATCTTCTGAATTTTGTCAAACAATTGGGAGAAAGTTTATTTGGAATTAAAGCGAGGATTCATAGGGCAAAACTCAACAATGGACTGGATGTGATATGGGATAGTAGAAACATAGTTGATTTTTTTGAAAAAGAGGGATTTAAATCGGGAGACAAAATTAGAAATCAATCAACAATCACCCCATGGATAAAAGAAAATCCCAAATTTCTTTCTGCTTGTTTGAGAGGTTTACATGATACGGATGGTTGTTTCTATAAATTAACTAATCAGAATAGTTTTCAAATTGGTTTTACAAATCATGATAATACCCTTCTAAGAGATGCTCGAGCGGGGCTTTTATCTTTAGGAATAGGAGTATCTAAAATAATTGATAATAGAAAATACGTAATCACTAAAAAAAGCGAAATAGCTAAATTTTATAAACTAATTGGATTTCACAATCTTAAGCATCTAAACAAAATAAATGCTTACTTTATAGCCCCGTAGTACAGTGGTCAAGTATTCGGCCCTTTGGAGGCTGAGACCCCGGTTCGAATCCGGGCGGGGCTATTTTTCTTTAGGGTATATAGATAGACCGTCAGTTATCGGACGTTTTCCCCAAGAAACATGTCCCTAGAAGCAAAGATCCTAAAGATTAAACTATACGGAAGGTTAGAATTGTTATAAATTATAATGGTCTTATTTAACGTCTTTTCTCCATCTAAGAACATGTCTTTTAGAAATCCTATATTTTTCCTTCTTTGATAAATTCATGTTGGATTTTTCCAACATCTACGGAATTAAATGTTCCAGAAATCATAGATGCCTTTTCAATTTTATGTGCTCCAGCAATTGTTTTAAGGGATGTAGATCCGTTAATATGTAAATCTAATCTTAAAAGTAAAGGTAACTGATCCCATTTTTTTTCAAAATCTCTTTCATCTGCAACTAAAACTGGCGTATTTTCATAAATCCCCATAAATCTAGCTTCCCCCGCTCGATCAATAGAATATAGTTCTACCTCGGGAAATACGAATTTTGCGTTTATTGCATAAGAACTATGTGCAGGTATGCTTATGGGAAATTCTACGGGATGAACTGGAGAAACACTAAATCCCTTCGGCATTATTTTATCTTTTTTATCTTTATCAAATCTAATCGAAGCTACTAAATCAGTTACCGATTGAGGTGTGTCCTTGTCATTTTGCAAATTAATCACTGCAAAAACTAATAAGTTTTTCTTTTCTAAAAAATAATTAGCTTTCGTAGTTATAATCTTTAGTTTATCCTTAGATTTTTTCCAAAGAATATATACTGCTACAAAACCTGCTATGCCTCCACCCAACGCAATAATTAAACCTATTATTGTTAAAACCAGATTGATTATTTCATATGCCATTTTTTAAACTATTTTCTCAAGTTCTTCAAAACCATCTAATAATTCTTTAACCTCTTTTTTAGCTTCTCCGATTATTTTCTTGCTATCTCTATGAACTGTTTCTTCATGCTTTTCTTTTCGGTATTTGTTAATTGATAAGTCAAAATCATTAGCCTTTATTTCTTCAATTGGAACAAAAAAATTCTTTTTAGCTCGGTCTTCATTATTTTCTTTTAATCTATTGCCGAATCTCTCTAAAATGTCTGGAATATCATTTTTATCGGGTTGTGGCGTTCTTTTATCATCTAAACTATAGCCATCTGCCCCCATATCATAAAACCATACTTTTTCTGTTGGTTCTCCTTTGGTGAAAAATAATATTGCTGTTGAAACTCCTGCGTAGGGTTTAAAGATTCCTGAGGGCATAGAAATAATTGCATCAAGCCTGCATTTCTCTAATAAGAGCTTTCTGATTGATTTATGGGCATTAGAATTGCCAAATAATACGCCATCTGGAACTATTACTACACATCTCCCCCCAACCGAAAGAGAGTTATACATTAATTCTAAGAATAACAATTCTGTCTTGCTTGTGCTTATTGTAAATTCGTCTGATTTCTCGCTTTCGTTTATAGAGCCTTTAAAGGGAGGGTTAGCCAAAATTAAGTCATAAGTTCCATTTTCATTATATCGTTTAGATAAAGTATCTTCTCCCTTGATTTGTGGATCAGTTATTCCATGCATCATTAAGTTCATAACTGCAATTCTAACCATTGTTCTGTCAATATCATATCCATATAAGGATTCTTCATCCAGTATTTTCTTTTTCTGAGGAGTTAGTGTGCTAACCCCTTCTTTCTTGTTTGAATTCAGTATATGCTCATAAGCATTTACTAAAAAACCAGCTGTTCCACAGGCAGGATCTAAAATTCTATCGCCCAATTCGGGTTTTGCTAATTCGACCATCATTTTGATTATATGTCTTGGAGTTCTAAACTGTCCATTTTTTCCAGCAGTTGTTAATTCAGATAAAAGGTATTCATAAATATCTCCTTGAGTATCTTGATTTTGTTCTTTGATATGTAAATCATTAATTATATTGATTGCTTCAATTAAAAGTGAAGCTGTTGGTAAAGAGAAGCTTGCATCTTTCATATATTTTGAATATAATGAACCTTCGTCCCCTAATTCTCTCATAAATGGAAATACCACATCCCTTACATGTGCTAAAATTTTATCTGAAGAATATTCACTCCATTCAGACCATCTACAGTTCTTATATCCTTCAAAAACAGATTTATGTTTAATCCCTTTTAGTGTCGCATTTTGCTGTTCTAAAATATCCTTATCCTCCATCTTTTTCATAAAAATTAAATAGGATATTTGTTCAATTGCTTGAAGAGGATTGCTAATTCCTCCACTCCAAAATTTATCCCATAACTTTCTAATCTTTGATTTGAGTTCTGTATGTAGCATTTTTATTTATTTACCTGACATTTTATTTTAGATACTTCTTGATCTATTATTACAATATCCTTATTATTTATTAAACATACTGGTATGATTCGAGTATTAGTTTGATCAACTGCCGAACCAGCTATAAAAGAGATCTTCTGAACTGACCCAGAGAGGTCTACCTTATTTATTTTAGAATAATTTGTTTCATAATAATCAAAATTATTCGAATCCTCTTTTTTAGTGAGAAGTGGATGATTAGTAGTTACGTATAGTTTATCCACATATATACGAAATTTGCAATTTAATTCATTTACTGCAGAATCTTCTAATTTTAACTTAATTTCTTCAAAATAAAAACCATTATTTGTGCACTTGTATCCTACATCTACAATTTTTACAATCGGCAATCTAACTGAGACGGTTTTTTTATCTGAAGTCTCCATATGAAAAAAGTTCTTAATTTTTGTTGGTAAATCTTCATTTATATTAACAAATGAATTTATTTTGAATTCATATTCGTCAGAAGATAAACTCGCAGAAAGGGGGACAATTATCTCGGTAGAATTACCTGCAATTATTGAAATATCATTATTATATATTTCAGATTTGATTGAGACGGTTTGATTTTTACCGATAAAACGAGAATTCTTAGCATTTAGATCAATATTCATTTTTAAATCTTCTCCCAAGAAACAGATATTTCCGCCTAAAAAACAAGGTTTCAAACTTAAACTAACCTGAACAGGATAATCCTGATTTAAACAATAAATTATTCCTATAGATATGACTATTATAAAAATTATGCCGATTCCCATTGTACTATCTTTCATTATATTTTATCCCCCGTTATTTGTTTATTTTGTAAGCTTTTAGAGTTTTGTTTAACATAAATATCAAATTCCTTTAACATCCATTTAATAAATAAATAACTTAGTAAGACGGCTAATAAATCATAAATTACTTCTATCCATTCAACAGGCATTTTTTGAAATTCCCATGCTAGAGTTATAGCTATTGAACAAAAAACACCAATTCCGAAGGATACTCGCCAATTTACATATTGCCTAAACAATTTATCAAATCCTAAAGAGAAAATTACAAAAATAATAGGGGTTATAAAATTAAAAACAAAATGTTCAAATAAACTTCTCAATAATTGTAAGTTTCCGCTCTGCCAGAATTTTACACTTTCTTTAACACAAAAATCAGCAATTTTATCAGGCATATTAAGCAACAAATTATATCTATTCATAAAAAGTAATAATCCTAAAATAAAAATTAGGATAAAAATCATTTTTCCAGTATCCCATTTGCTACCCCATTTTAAGAATTTTCTAAAATTCATCTTATAACTCTCCTCTAAACGCTTTAGTCATCAAAGAATTAAATAATTCTTCAGAGTTTTGTTTAGTATTTTTAACATTTTCTTTCATTTTTTCTATTTGCTCTGCTATTCTAACAAATTTCTGTTGAAGAGGAAGCGGAGGAAGGGGAATTTTTACGTTCTCAACAATTTTTTTAGAAATTTCTTTAAATGTTGCTCCAACTCCTAAGGAGTTTAAATAATCTTTATGAGATAATAACCAGAAGTAAAGATAAATAGGGTTTAATTCCTTTTTGCAAATCATATTTTTAAAACCTTGATTTGTACACATTTCTTTACCGGCAATAGCAACTTTCCCTATCGGGGCTCTTGTTGTTAGCATGACTGTATCTTTTGGAAATAGTGTGGATGCCGAATCTAAACCCTTTTGGGTTATTTTTCTTTGACTTTCATAATAATAGTAATTATCTCCGTTTATGAGCTCAGCGGGAGTTATCCAATCGATGTTTCCATTCCAGTATTCTTCCTTTATTGTACTCGGTGTTGACCCTGAAATAACCTCGCATAATTCCCCTATAGATTTATTTTCAAATCCTTTATTATAAAACATCTCATTAAAAACGCTTTCCAAATATTCATCAAGTAGGTCTTTGACATTTGTTCTTTTTTGTTTTAATGTTTCCGCTTTTCCTAAAATTGAAACTATTCTTTCTTGTTCTTTTATGTCTGGTTTTCCATTTGAAAATGGAAGTGGAATAGGAATATTTCTTATATCTCCCAAAGCAATAAACTTTTGCGTTCCTCCACGATTATATTTTGCTGTAACCTTATCAAAATAAGGGCTATCCAATATAAATTTTATATAAATGTTAGAAATATTTGAGTTTTTTAATTTAATAAGTGCTACATTTTTTATTGCAAATTCTCTAATGTTTTTTTGGACAATTACAGGGTTCCCTATTGTTCCAATCATAGGCATGATTATATCTCCAGAATCAACCTTTGAACGTTTATTTACCTCATCGAAGTCTGATTTTGATATAAGATTAATCTCAGAAAAATCGATAAAACCATTAGTTAAGTTCTTTGAAGTTATTAGGGGATAGCCTTCTTGAACATACTTTGGTGACGCATGTGTTCCATCTCTAACATCACAAATTACTCCCAGTTTTTCCTCTCGCCATTCAATTTTATTTGTTTGTTGTTTCATGTGGTTTACTTTTCGAAAATAATATTTTTTAATTCTTTTATCTCTTCTTTTGTTGGTTGATTTACTGCATACGGATTTACAATAATATCTCCTATCAAAATAAATTTTATTTTTCCATCTTTATTGATTAACTGTTTTTTAAAATATATTAATCCACTAACAATTTTCTTATCCCTAGCTATTGCATCATCATTCCTCACTAACTGGGGTTCTGTAGTCTCCCCCGTTTTATTATTTCTATAAAATTGATAAGCTAAACTCCCAAAAAAGCTATTGGCAATCATATATTCATCAATAGTTGAATTATCTGCATCAATAACTATAAAGTAAAGATCTGTCCTTTTCCCCCCTACCATTTCATTAAATGTTTTTTCATCAAAAAACTGCTTGGATTTTTCTTTAAAGATCTTATCTACCCTATTTTTTATTAAGACTGCCCCGTTATCTAGAGTTAAATTTCTGTCTGTTTTTGAATTTTTTACTTCAAAGAACAATTTTCTCTCTCCGATCTGAACTAATAAATCCGAATAACCCTTTTTATTAGGTATTTTTGGTTCGATAATTAGTTTATATTTATTCTTTTGAGAGATAAATTTATTTATGAACAGCACCTCACTAAAGACATCAAAAAAGCCACTTTCATCACTTAGATTATTAATCAAAGACCTATTGTTCTGAGAACATTCTTCATTCACGATATCGGGAGTTAAATTCAGATATTGGTTTAATTCTTCTAGGTATGCTTTCTTTAACTCCTTATCTCTTTCTTGTTCACCTAGCCAGAATAATGGGGAGTATCTCTTTTCTTTTTTTATTTTATTTAGCGGAGCTTTTACAATATTGTTTAGTTCTTTAAATTCTTCTAATGACTTATCTATTTCTCCAAAGTTATATTTATTCTTACGAAACCTTAAAGCATCCAACAAATAGTTTACATAATTGATTAATTCATCGAAGTTTTTTGTTTGAATAATCTTATTAAAATTATCTTTGTCGTAATTTACAAAATCTGAACCTTCCGAGATACTTTCAATTACATTGGCAAGAGGTAAGAACAAATCAAATGCCTTGTTTTTATCACTCGACTTATAGATATCACCTATAATTTTGGATACCAACTCAAAGAATAATCTTGAGTCCTTTTCCCATACTTTCTTGCTAATTAACGTTTTTATAGAGAAAGAGATTTTCTCAGAAGCTAATCTCTCAAATATTCTCGGGAATAAATGAAAATAAGATAACTTTTCAGTTTTGATTTTGCTGTAATTATCTATAAAGTATTCTATAAACTTATCATTTTTTTTAGCCAATTCTTTTAATGTCCAATCGAAATTTGTAATTTTAAACTCCAAGTTCTTGTTTATCCAATAAATAAATAATTCGGATATCTCTTCAACTTTCTCTGGATAATCGATAAAAGAATGCATCAGTTCATTTAAAGCGTATTCATCGCAATCTTTTGTAAGTTCTGCTAATTCTATAACTTGTTTACTTGAGAAGTTTAGTCTTTTGCATCTAATAAAAATCATCTCATTTACTCTACTATTTTTCTTTTCCATTATCTTTTTAATTACATCGTAGAAATAGTTATTATCTAATTTATATAAAAAAATACAAAGATTCATAAGTTCTCTCAAATGTTTTTCCTCTTCAGAATTGGAGACATATCCAATAAATGATTTTACCTCTTCAGGAATTGCCTTTTCATTTTCATATTTTATGAGAATTGCCTTGAGAGCCAGATTTGTAAGAGGGTATTCTAACGTTCTACTTTTTAGTAAATCGGATAGTAAAGAATCATCCTTAATGGAATATCCTCCTAAGATTAAACCACTTATTGTTTTAAGCTCATCATTATTAGAATTTTGATTTATCTCTTTATAAATTGCAAGACCTATAGAAGGCTTCTCCTTCCCGATTCTAACCAACATCTCAAAGAAAGGTGCAGATGCCATATCATTTTTTATTTTATTATAAAATTTTTCAAGCAAGGAGATATACTCCTCCGTATCTGAACAAATATCATAGAAAATCTCAATAGACAATTGAAAATAAGCCCAGATATCTTTGTCTAGATTTTCAGTTAATATACTTTTTTTATTTTCTAATGAAATCCTCTGATAAAGTGAATTATATCTTTCTTTTTGTTCATCAAATTTATATCGGATATCTTCAAATTCTTTAATCATTTTTCTTCCCTCCATAAAAGAACATTATTAGGCATAGTATAAATTTTCTTTAATTTATCCTTGGAGATAATCCAAATATCTGCACCATGTATTGCCGGATGTCCTACTGAAGAAAGGTTGTCTATTGCAAGAAAAGATAAAATCTTATTGCATCCCCTATAGAAATCTTCATCTAGTTCCGCAAAAGTTTTATTTTTTAATTCTTCAATATCTAATTTTATTATACCTAAATTTATACAATTTTCGTAACACCCAATAAAATTATTTTCCATATCAGAAAAATTTAAAGAGTAGCATCCTTCTTGATCTCTATTTATTTTTTTAATTTTAAACTTGAATGCTCTTTGTTTTCTTTGTTCTATAATTAAAAATTCTTCTTCGTCTATAATTTTCCCAAAATCTACATTTACTTCACTCATTTTAATTTTTAAATAATCTAAAAACTCTTCAAAATTCTTTGAAAGATTTATTCTCTCTACTACTTTATCAAGAACTTCTTTATTACCTGCACCTACAAAAATAAGTTCATGGTTTATTTGTTTAATCTTTTGTTGATTATCTACAAAGTACTTTATACATAACGAATCAGCATCTTTAATATTATCATCTTTAGAGATCATCTTCCTATCCGAAACAACAACCCAAGCATCTTTAATTCGAAAAGTAAGAGCAAGAGTCATCTTTTAGACCCCTTAACTAAATCTTCTTTCTTTAGTTCTCTTTTTTTCATCCAGTCAGTAACGCACTCATCTGCATATTTAACTGCATTTTCTTTGCCATAAAAATTATTTATTAGTTCCATCATTATTGAGTATATTCTAAATGAGACTATTGGGAGAACCATATCATCTGAAATATGAGCGTGTTTTTCTACTTCTAATTTACCTTTAGCTGTTGCTTTTTCTTCTTTGTCTGGACTGAAATGATAAAGGGATATTCTTACATCATTAAGATATTCGATAGAGCTCTGAAAGTTATTAATTTTTAATTCTTCTAAGTGTTTATTACCCTTCTGGATAAATGTGCCTAATGTAAAATATTTATCTTTGCTTTTTTCTCCTGCTTTTGTTTTGTCGGTTTTATTTAGATGTCTTAGATATTCATATTTTAGGATATACTCGCAACAGTTAATTGTGGATGCAATAGATGAAAGAAACAAACCTAGTTGATAAGATAAATATGCTTCTTCTGCAAAACCTCTGATTAGATTAGGCATGTGATACCAATCTTTATCTTCATCATATAGATTTGTAATAAAAACATGCGGTTCCGCATATTGAATTATCCTAATGTCTGGTTCTTCAACATCTTTAGGATAAACTTCTCCATTTTCATATTCGAATGTCCAGTTTCTATGATTAGATTTGATCTTCATCATAAATTCAAAATTTTCTATCTTTTCTTTTTTAGTTTGCTTCTTATTTTTCTTAACTTCTTCTTTTAGCTTTTCTATTTTTGGCAGAATTCCTTCTAAATACTTCTTCTTTTCATATTCTTTCATATCAATAGGACTAAAAGTGGGATCAAACTCTCCTGAAAATTGATATTTGAAGTCAGCTTGTTCTTTATCAGGTTTTGAGTTAGGAACCTTTTTTTGTGACTCAGTAAAAATATCTCCAAAATTTCTTTCTATTTCTTCCCTGATCATTTCCCTCATCTTGTTATTGACTGACTTATTGCCTTCTAGCTTGCAGATTTTTATAAAATTAGCAAATTCACTTCTATACACTCTTGTAGAAACAATCTTTCTCTCTTCGCCCCTTAATGGATTTTTCTTAGTCATCAAATCTATAAGAATTCTAGCTTTTTAAAGATTTAGGTAAAAAAGGTGTATACATGTTTTTTACTATTGTGTATCTATTTCCACTTTAACTTATTACACTTAACAACCAGGACTTCAAGCTGTTCCTTCGTAAAAACATCTAAAGGTCTGCCTTCTGCTAAGGGATGTTCTGCAAAATTCTTTAATTCAACATGTTTAGCTCTAACAAAGACCTGCTCTAACAACCTTAGAAATTTTAATTGCACCGAGTTATAATGCTCATTTCGGTCATTAACAAATTTATCAAACTCCCATTTAATCATCTCTTGAGGATCCGGCAATCCTTTAATTTCTACTAATTCTCTTAAAAACAAAACAAAATCTTTAGTTTGCTGTATATTTTCTATTGTGAAACAAGGATTTAATTCTCTCAGTTGTTTTTCAATATCTAAAAGTTCTAAGGAAGTAACTCCTTCCCCCTCTTTAATTTTTTTTAATAATCTACTACTATTTATAAAATATTGATAGTCTGGACTTTCTTTTACCAGCATCATCTCTTTTTCTACCTTCAAAACAATATCGGGAGCATTAACTCGGATCATATTTTTTCTATCGGGCTCATAGAAAATCATTAGGGGGGCAATATCTCTAATCAAAAAATCAACATCTTCAAAAGTAATCTCTTCCCAAAAAGGTTCTTGTTGAATCTTTATTAAATCCTCTTGCTTTTGTTTTATTGCATCAAGATTTTTATCCCAAATCGAGTCTATTCTTTCAACTACAAATTCTTCTACCTTTCCAATTTTTTCTTTGTTGTTTTCTTTAATATGATCAAATAGTTTAACACATTTAGAAATAAATCCGTAAACCTTTGCATTCTCCGAGGGAGTATAAATTAACAAGGGAGCAATTTCTTCTCTTAATTCTTTAACATGCTCTTTTAAATCAAACTTAGAAGAAACTATTTTTTTTATAATTTCTCTTTTTTCAAGAACTAGAGGAGATTCTATATCAATTTCTTTAATTGTATCTCTAATTTGTTTTTCAACAATCTTTTTTTCTTTTTCATCTAAATTCTTTTCTAAAGTATCTACCTGTTCTAAAAAAATCCTCGTCTTAGCATCTGTTCCAGAAGATTTTTGTTTTGAAGCATTTAGTTTATGCATTAATACATTTGACCATTCTCCAAATTTGAAATCAAGTATTAAGAAGTCCTCTTTTGTATGTTGTCCTTCTTTATTAGTTGGAAGCCATTCTTTATATTTGCAAGCAGAAATACTTCTTGTTCCTCTTCCGAGCATTTGCCAAAACCTAATAGGAGAAATGACTGGCTTAACAAAAACTAAATTCATTATCTCTGGAATATCTATGCCTGTGTCTAAAACTCCGACTGACAAAGCAATTCTTGGGCTATCTCTCTTCTCGAATCTTTTTACTTCATCCATGTAACGAGATTTATCTGAAGTAATAACTTTTACATCCCTAGCTAAAGTTGGATAGAGTTTTTGAAAAAGTAATTCTAATGCTTCTGCATGTTTTACACTTGCACAAAAAAATATACTTTTACAAGGGCGATCATCATCAGATTTATAGCATCTTTCAACAAATTCTCTAATTATTAATTCGTTTGTTTTTTCATCTGTAAAAAATCTTTCAAATTTAGAACCGGGTGTTTGAAATAGTTCCGGTTCTTCTTCTTGTTCTTTTAATTTTTGTTGTAATTCTTTACTTAATTTTTTTCCTTCAATCCCTAATGATAAAATTTTAGTTTCGATTATATCTGAAACATAGGGAACTAAAACCTTATCGTTTACAGCAGAATCGTAATCATACTTAATTGTTGGTTCTCTCCCCTCACAGTTAAAGAGCTCAAATGTATCCCTTGTTTCTACGGATGACGGTGTTGCAGTCAATCCAATCTTAAGAGCATCAAAATATTTGAATATATCATTATTTTTGTCATAATAAGATCTATGAGCTTCATCAAAGATAATTAAATCAAATGCTCCTGTTCCAAATTTTTCATAGAATTTTCCTCTTGGTTTTTGAGGAGACATTAAGGTTTGAATAGTTGACACATAAAGTCTCGCAGTACCTGAATAGCCTTCTTCGTTTAATTCACAAACGGGATCATCTGGAAAAAATTCCTTGAAACCTTTTTCCTTAGCTTGATTTCCTAAAGAAATTCTATCTGTTACAAATAATACTTTTTGAACATACTCTGCTTTTCTGAGTGCTTCAATAATTGCCATTGCAACTCTTGTTTTACCAGTTCCAGTTGCCATATTAATTAATGCTTCTCTATAACCTTTAGAAAAGTGTTCTAATATACCTTTTACAGCTTCAACTCCTCTTCTTCTATCCACTATTTTTGAATTTATTTTTATTGTAGCTGGGTTTTTTCTTTTTTGCATTAAGCTTACAATTCTATGCAAATCTTTCTGAGAAAATGGAAGTTTTACTTGTCTTCTTCTATCCAAATCATCTACATAATACCACTTGTCACCATTAGTCAAGAAAATAGGAATTTTTATTTTTATTTGCTTTTCAATATCATCTCGGTAGGTTCTTGCTTGTATGTCTCCTTTCTCAACACTAACGGAAGTTTTCTTTGATTCTATTATTGCAATTGGACTTCTATCTTCATCTAAAAGTAAGTAATCAATAAAACGGTCTACTCCACGTTCAATTCCAGCTTCACGACCAATATATTCTCTTAACTGAAATTTTGATTTAACAGGATTAACTTCTTCTTTAACATAACTTCCTTTAACTTTCCACCCAACCCTTTCTAAAACTGGATCAATTAGTTTTATCCTTGTATCTGCTTCATTAAGTACCATATGAACTCCAAGATATTCCTTTTTAAAAGTCTTTGTAACCTACCTTACAACCTTATCAAAATCTAAAATTCAATTCCATTCTTGCTAATTTTTACTTTACTGGATATTCTAACATTTTTCCCCTCTTTGGTTTTTGTAATTAGCCCATAGTTTTCTAAAATTTTGATATAATCCGAGCATCTTGTATAAGCTAATTTAAGCATAGAACTCAATTCAGTTACAGATAATTGCTTCTCTTGAGTTAATTCAAGAATCTTAAATCTTGGACTGTTTGACATGACTCTAATCTTATCATAAATCCCTACTTCCTTAACTTGTACTGCTGTTACCATACCCCATTTTTAGGGTAATATTTATATATTAAGATAGTACACTGATTATGGTGTAATGATAGCAATATACTAATTGAAAAATGAAAAATAATCTCCCAGAAGAAAAAACAATGAAATGGTATTTTAGATTAATTTTAATTGTATTATTGACTGTAATTTATAAGCCAATAACTTATCCGATTATTAAATTTTTTGTAAGTCATGGAATACTTCCTAATTCTTTTGCTTTCGGAATTATTTATTGGATTGTTTTAGGAATTCTTTATTTTTTTATCGTTTATAAAATTTGGAAATTGAAAAAATGAGTTCCTCTCTCATGTACACGAGAGGAATTCCAATACTTATCGGACTTATAATTTCAGTTTTATTATACTTACTTTCACAGTGGCTTTCAAAAAGGTAATTGGAAAAAGATAATAAAAAATGAGTAAAAATGGAACACAATTATGAATTTATATGCAAACACTGTCAAACAAAAAGTTATCTTAACGACGTTAGCAAGAATCAAACTGGCAAAGACATTCATATAAAGTGTCATAAATGTGGAAAAATAATTATTGCTCATCTCGAACCACAAAATAATACCACAGAAACTTTTGGCAAACTTTTTGGATTGTTTATAATTTGTTTTATTATAGGCATGATTCTTCCTTCATTTGGATTCTTTGATAATTGTCAAGAGAGAAGTATCATTTCTAGACCTTTCTGTGTTGTAGGAAGTTTATACACCAATCTTTTTGATAATCATAATGAATCGAATACTAATCAAGAACAGACCAATATAGAAAACGCAAAAATAAGTCAAGATATTAAAAAAGAATCTAATAATCAAATAACGTCTCTTAATCCTTCAAGTAATGAAAATAATAATACTGAAGGCTATAAATCTAGTTTAGTTATAACCACTAATAAATTTAATCAAGAAATTTTTAATAATATTCAAGTGAAAGGTGAAGAAACATCAAAAGCATATAATCAATGTACCTCTTTAGTTAAAGATAAATATTCAAAAATAAATCAAGTTCGAGATCAGTCAACATTATATCAATTTGATGGAGATGTTAGAGATTGCATTAATGAATATTTAATCAAAGCAAAAGAGTTCATTCAAATAATTCAAGATAATCCTGGGCAAGTTACTCATAATTCCCTTACAAGTATCCAAAAACAATTAATTTCAAACTCAAATTATCTTAAGCAAATTTCACAACAATATTCTTCAGCTAGTTCTCAAAGACATTACTATATTCATGGAGCTTATCAAACAAATTCGCTCATTCAATTAGCTGAAATAATTGGAGAAACGAGTGGGGCTGTTGCATCAGGTAGTCCAATAGACACAATTAATTCATTGCAAGAACTTAGTGACTGGGTGCACGATAATGGTGGAGTAATTGATACTGGATGGGATTAACTATTAATCTTTTAATCCCTAGTCTAAATCAACACTATTTGAGGCATATTCTGAGTAAATCTTCAGTGATTATTGACCCAATCTCCTTAATCTAGGGGTCATATGCCCACATAATCCCTATATGTTAATCTTTTAATCCCTATTTTTTATCTCTACTTTTAACTCTTCCAATCTTTCTTTAACATGTTTATTCAAGGTAAATGGCTCATCTGATTGTGCATTTTGTTTCATGTAATGCAGAGTTCCCTTTGAGAATCCTAACTTTTTCCATTTTACATAGGGCATGTTAAGTATTTGTTGTCGTAAGTCTTCTGTATCTGCTCTATCTAACGCCATCGATGATACATTAAAATCAATCTTTTTACTTTTTCCTAATATAAATTGTGCCAATTCTCTAGTCTTAAGTAAGATAATATAACTCCATGAGCATTGATAACCATTATACTCTACTTTTTTATTGAATAACTTATTAATCTCAACGGTTAATTTCTTTGCTCCTGATGCTTTCAACCTCAAATTATAATTCTCTGTTCTTATGAAATCTTTTTTATCCATAACTTTATTTTCAATTAGGTTTATGATAGCTAAATCTATCAAGAATCTAAAGGGCTCTTGTAAATCATAGGCTAAACTATTCTTTCCTATATGCATTTCATGTAAAAATCCAATGTGTACATCTAATCCTGAAGAGTTGATGGATCGTAGACATTCCGCTTCTAAGAGGGCATAGCCGTAGTTTAACATGCAATTAGTCATATCGCCTGCACCCCATGGCTTTTTCTGATAACGTCTATTGTCAAACTCATAATCTTTTGGAACAATTTTTGCAAACTCTCTCCAAAAACTGCTTGCGATTCTTCCTTCAACCATCATCATACTGCTAAGACTAGTTGCTTTTTGAAACAATACCAATTCTGATGCGAAATCATTTTTTACAGTCGGATAACGTTCTTTAAGCCAATTTAGAACTTGTTGTGTTCGTGCAAATTTTGCTTCTAATAGTTTTCTAGCAATTTTAACTCGTAAAGTAATATCATTATACGAATAATACTGATGAAATTTTGTTTTTACTTGTACACTTTCAGGCGGAAGCATTGTCGTTAATAGTTTTCCATCCCAATTTAGAATACTAATTTGAATGTTATGTTTAATTAACCATCGAATAGAATCAATACTCATGTTTCCATCTTGCCCATAGATAACAATATGATCTACATCAATCTTTTTTGGAGAAAAGATATACTCTGCAGGTTCTTCCTCCATAGAATAATTGCCATCTTGTACATGTAATTTAGCTCCATCTACTCGCATATTAATTCCATGACCATTTAATAATAGAAATTTCATTTTTCTGTCTCCAATAACTCTTGATATTCTATAATATTATTTCGATATCTATAAAGATTTTTTTCGGCTACTCTTCGCACAGTAACTAAATTTACTCTTTGTGGGCTATTAAGATTTTCTTCAAAATTGAATAAGTCGGTACTATGTTGAACAATAATATTTGCTACATGCCAATTCATATATCCTAAATGTCTCAGTTTTTCTTGGTCGAAATCTTTTTCTATATCTTCTTTGAGAAATTTTATAACATTAATGCTACTTAAAATTCCTAAAAGAGCAATAATTTGGTTATGCTCTCCAGTTTTTTCTAGGCTTTCTTTATGTACCTCTAAACACTTAGCTAAATTTTCTTCTAATAGATTTTTATCGTCTGGATAAATTTTATTTTCTACATACTTAAAAAGAACACGAACTGCGGTCATAGCAATATTACTCTGTTTCTTTGGTAATAGACTAATAACAAGTAGTAAATGAACGGGGGCTAGTTTTATCATATCCAAAGTTTCTATTTCTAATAATGCTCGCTCTTGATCTGAACGATTAGAGCTTTGTAAAGTTTTTAGCACTTCACCTATATGTTTAAAAGAATGAAGAAAACTAGGTACTGTAAGATACACATTTCTCTTATCCGATCTTCTAATTGAAAATTTACCATATTCTTTTCGGTCTATGAGTACTATCTGCTTCAGATCTCGTAAACTACGGATATATCTTATAAGAGTAATCTCAGCAACTTTGATTTTATTTAATTCTTTGTGTCTTTTATAGAGGATATCAATTAATTTTTCTCGAGTGATAAAATTATTCTTTTCTATCTCTCTTAATATTTCTCTTTCTAAGTTCTTATCTATTAACTTTGCCATATGTGTATCTTTAAACCCCTAAATGAATATCTTTATTATTCATCTAGATATCAAACAAGATATCCCTATTTATAAAGTTTTGGGTTTTAGTATGCTTATGGAAAAGAGAAACAATCCACGTTTAATATTAACGCTTCCAAAAGCGTTAAAGAGAGTAGTAGAAAAAGCAGCTGAACATAGAAATTGTTCACAAGCCGAAATAGTAAAAGCCGCCTTGTATGAGCATCTAGCTAATTTCTTAGTTGAAGACAATCAGGAGTCCACACATGGTTAATTTTTCTAAAAAATATAAAACATTCATAGCATGGCTAAAAGCAAAAGATAGATCTGTTCCTTATATAAATAAAATAACTAAGCTTCATAAAATGAATCCTAAAGCCATTTTAAAACAGTTATACTCTGGAAAAAATATTATTAAGAAGTTCTCTAAATCTCCGTTTGATTTCTTTAGTCCTAAGCAAAAGTTTGAATATCTTGATTCATTAGAAGTATTGAGAAAAGTTAGACAAGAAAATATCTCCCCCCATCTAGCTTCTCAAGAAGTTGGAATACCTTTCAAAAAAGTCTTATCTTACATAAAAGAAGCTTTCTATAAAAGAGGCAAGAGATACTTTGCATTGAAATCAGACAAAATTTTTAGAAAGATGCGTATTTATGAAAAAGGGTTAATTAAAAGCATAATTACTACAAATTATGAAGATGCTAAAATAATCGGTGAATATCATAGTGCGGTAGGAAGAGTTCTTTATCAAAGAGATTTTAACGCTCTAAAACCATTTGAAAAAATTATTATTGTAGATGCTGATGGAATTAAGCATACTTTAGAAACCGATCCATCACAGATATTTCTTATAAGACAAAGAATAGAAAATCCAGAATTTTTCGAGGTGTATGACAATGAATAGAGAAGAATTTGATTTCTTTCAGGAAGAAGAAAAGCGAAAGAGAGCCATTAAAGATCTTCCACTATTTGATTTAGGAACAGAATTGGAAGATCATCATTACGAAGGTAAAAAAAATAGTCCTGTAATTTTTAAAATAAATAAATCCCGACATGATTTTATTACAAGAAGGCTTAACTATTTTGCACGAAAATATAAGTCCCAAGATGGAATAATTCTTCTTGCGAATATTGAGGCAACATATGAACTTATAGCCTATGAAATAAGGCATGTCCTATATCTTGTGAAAGACAATCCTTCAATAGATAATATCGATAAAATCCTAGTATCTCGTGGCTTCAATAAGACTTTCCTTCTAGAATTAGTTAATACTATTATGGAGGAAATAAAACATGAGTGAAATATTAGTGCGACGTTATACAAAAAGGAAGGATGGTAATAAAATAGAGCCAAAAAAATATAAAACTTTTAAAAAATCTGAGAGAGTATTGGTCTTTGATACAGAGACTACTATTGAAGCCTTTCAAAATCTGAAAATAGGTTTCTTTCAATTATATGATCGGGATGAGCTTTTACATCAAGGATTATTTTATGAAAGAGAGAACTTAACTCAAAAAGAAGTAAACGCAATTGGAGAATATATTAAAGAAAATAATATCGCCCTTTATACGCGTGAGGATTTTGTTCATAAAATATTCTATCGAGAAGTATACGACAATAATGCACTATGTATTGGTTTTAATTTATTCTTTGATCTTATGCGATTACTTATTGGAGTAGGAGAAGGTGAAGAAAGAAATAAAGGAGCTTTTTCAGTAGAATTAAGCAAATATAAAAATCTTCCTCGTTTAATTATGAGGGATGTTGGAAATAACCTTTCGTTTATTAATTTTGGAGGAGCATATGACTTCTTTAAGAAAAGAAATAAGAAATATTCTCAAGGTTATTTTCTAGACCTAGCTACATTGGCATGCATATTTTTAGATAAAAAGAAAATAAAATTAAAAACAGCAGGTGAAGCATTCAATACGAAAGTTATTAAAATAGACGCTGAACATCATGGAACGATTGATAAAAAGTATATAGAATATTGTATCAATGATGTAAAAGCAACATATGCTCTCTACGTAGAACTTATGAAAGAATTGAAAAGATATGAAATAAATATACATCCCTGTTCGGTTTATTCTTCAGCAGGTTTAGGAAAATATGCATTACATCAAATGGGAATTAAACCATTAAATCTACAGCAACCTGATTTTCCACTTGAACTGAAAGAATATCTAACTAATGCTTATTATGGTGGAAGATGCGAACTCACCTATAGAAGAAAGTCAGTAAAAGTCACCACCTTAGATTTTCTAAGCATGTACCCCTCTCTTACTATTCTTATGGATTTGTGGAATTATATTATTGCTGATAAGGTTGTAATGGAAGATGCTACAAATGAAACTATAGAATTTCTTAAAAAGATAGATCTTAATAAATTACAAGACAAAGAAATTTGGAAGCATATGTGTATTCTTGTCAAATTAGTACCTGAAGAAGATTGTTTGCCAGCAAGAATGTGTTATAAGAAAGATTCAGACATTCCTAATATCGGAATTAACTATCTTACTTACGGGGGAGAATTGTATTATGCCCTGCCCGATGTGATTGCTTCTGTATTGATTACCGGTAAAATACCTAAAATAACAAAAGCAATTAGATTTATTCCAAAAGGCATACAATCAAAACTTAAACCAACACGAATATTGGGTTTTGATATAGATCCGAGAACTGAAAACTTTTTTAAAAAAGCAATTGAGAAAAGGCAAGAAATAAAAAATCAGTTAAAAAATACTACGGATACTCAAAATAAAAATTATTTGGATGGAACACAAAAAGCACTTAAAATTCTTGCAAGTGCAACAACTTATGGTATATTCATGGAAATGAGGAGAGTAAAAGAAGATGTTTCCCTTATTAATTTTGATGATGACTCTGATCTTGAAGTTGATCAGTTCGAAGAGGAGGGGGAATTTTTCAATCCCCTAATTGCAGTTATGGAAATCGCAGGTGCTAGACTTTTCCTTACTATGGCTGAACAAAAAGTCAAAGAATTAGGAGAAAGACATTACTATTGCGACACCGATAGTTTTTTTGTACCTCCTCATGTAGCAAAAGATTTACAAGAATATTTTCAACCACTAAGCCCTTATTCTTTTGATGATCCCTTCTTCAAAATCGAAAAAGAAAATTTATGGTTTTATGGTATTAGTTCTAAGAGATATGTTCTTTATGATTTTGATGGTAAGAATATAAATATCTATGAAACAGATAAAGAAAAAGGATATAAATTGCATGGATTAGGTCATCTTAAAGATCCGTTTGATAAAGAAAAAGAAGACTGGCATAAAGATATTTGGTTAGATATACTCAAATGTCATTATGGGTTTATAACTAAACAGAATTTACAAGAGAAGTATAGTAAATATTATGCAGTATCTAGTCTTACAGTATCCACTATTTCATTATGGCATAGATTTAAAGAACTCAATAATGAAAAAGACTTCAAAGAACAAATTAAACCAGCTAATTTTTTTCTCATTGGTGTGAAAGCTAATGGGGTAAAGCCAATAGCTCCCTTTTCCAAGAAAGCTCAACAAGCAGTACATCTTCCATTTATAGATTATGAAACAGGAAAAATATTGCAAGGAGAAGAATACTGGGGCACATTATGGGATGTATTAGATCAGTATATGAATCATCCAGAATCTAAATTTAATGGTGAAGATGGATTCTTAGAACGAAGGCACATAAAAGCCACTGGTGTAGAAAAGATAGGTAAAGAAATAATAGATTTAGATCAGCATCTATTGAAAGTAAAATATCCTGAAAGGTACTTAACGTTTCAACAAAAATGCGATAAGATCCTCAATATGACTATACCCGAAGCAAGAAACAAGGGAGTTTCGAGATCTACTTTCTGGGACATACAACAAAGAGTAAAAAAAGATTCTAAAAGTTTTAAGTGGGATTCTAAGGCTGTAAGAAAATTACTAAAATAAATAACTTATAATATTTGCTTCTAGGGACATGTTTCTTGGGGAAAACGTCCGATAACTGACGGTCTATCTATATACCCGCTATTTTTCTTTAGGAAAAAGAGCGTTTGTTAAAGGGATAAACATCTTCAAGATTAATTAATCAAGAGAATATTTTATATCCCCTATTAGCTAAATCTTTATAAATATTATTGCTTAAATTTTTTAATGTTAAACAGATTATTTCCCCAAGCAGTATTAATTACAGAAAAAAATCATCCCGATTATGGTAGAGTTGGTTTTTTAAGCAATTCGGCATATTGTTTATCTTCGGATAGTGGAGATGATGAGCGTATGGGTTATAGGATTTGGTTGGTTCCAGAGAAAAGACAAGTGGTTATTCCTGATTCTAGAAAAGAACCAACAAAGTTTATAAGATTTAGGTCTGCAAGAAATTTAAAACACTATCTTGAAAAGTGATTTTAATGTTTATATCTACCTCTCGCTTCAACTTTCTTAAGCTGTTCTAATATCTTCTTCTTTTCTTTAGGATTATACTCCTTTTCCATAATCTCCCAGCATTTTTCCCATATGGAAAAATGCTTTGCTTCAAGAGCTTGTTTGATAAGGTGCAAGTCAACCGCTTTATCTTCAATCCTTTTACTTATGAAACCGAGACCGAAGTCGATGAAGTGTAAGACACCTGGCGGTTTCTTGCTAACAATTTCCCTAGATTTAGATTCTACCCAAATCATATTGCTGGTTGTTAAATCTCCATGAATAATATCATTATCATGTAATTTTGCAATACTTTTACCTATTTCCCTTGATATTTTTTTATAGTCTAGTTTTTCAAGGCTTTCAGAAAGTTTCTTGCCCTTTATGAAAGGCATTTTTATGATATTTGTTTCATAGGTTTCTTCTGGAATTGGGGCGTTTATTATTTTTGAAGCTTTTTCAAGAAGATTTTTTTCTTTTTTTGTTCTCGTCTTTATTATTTTCTTGTCTAGTTCTGGGTGGCGATAACCTTTTGATATTCTGTTTTTTATGATAAAATTTCCCTTTTGTATGATTTTGGCTTCTGCGCCCTGCTGAATAACATTTGTTTTCATCATAACTTTTCCGCTTTAAAAATAGTTCTTTTAACCTTATTCTTAAGAATATCGTTTATATTCAAATTTCCGTTAGCAATAATAGTGTTAATTCCACTTTTTGCTAACATTTCTGCTGCAATAACTTTTGAATACATTCCACCTAAACCAAGCGAGTTTGTATCTTTTTGAGCCATATTTTTTATATTTTCATCAATGTTTATAACTTCTTCGATCAATTCAGAATCCTTGTTAGTTTTTGGATTTGATTTACATAATCCATTAACATCGGTAAGAATTATTGCTAAATTGGCATTAATCTCTTTTGCTACTAATGCTGCGAGAATATCATTATCAGGAAATAGTTTGTTGTCTTCGAGTTCTTCTTTGTTAATAAGGTCATTTTCATTAATTATAGGAATTATTCCTTGTTTGAGATAAGCGTTCAATATATTGATTATGGTATCTTTCTCTTTTTCTGTCTCAAAATTATGATGAGTTAGAAGTACTTGAGAAATTCTTATGTTTTCCTTTTCGAATAAGTCTCTGTAATTCTTCATGAGAATTACCTGGCCTTCTCCAGAAAGAAGCTGAAGTTTTAGTGTATCTTTTGGTCTTTGATTTAACTTTTCTGCTTCCATGCCACATGCAACTGCTCCAGAACTTACTAGGATTATTTCATTATTTTCCTTATGAAGAGAAGATATTTCTTTCACTTTTTCTTTTATCAGTTCATAATTGAATTTGCTATCTTTATTTGTTAAGGCGCTTCCGATTTTTATTAGTATCCTCATGTTAAATCTCCAGTTTTCCCAATAAGGGATAGTGATCAGAGAGAACATGGGAATATAATTTTCTTACTCCCAAACTACCTTTTTTAAAATTCTTCAAGATATAATCTTCTTCATCATAATATTCATATAATCTATTGAGTTTCATCTTTGTATATTTGTTATTTTCTGGCTTTTTTAATCCATCTTCATTTTGGTAATTAAATGGATATTCCTCTTTTGAAAAATCTTTTTCATCTAGGTTTAAATCTCCGGACAATATAACATTCTTTCTCCCCATTCTCCCCTTTAATAATTTCCATTGGCTTATATTAAATTTTAATTCTTCTCTGTTTAAAGGAGAATATAAATGAGTATTTATAAAATATGTATCTTTGGAAATTTTAATAATCTGATAGCCCTTTGAACAGAAACCTTCTATAAAATTGTAATTTTTCAATGGCGGAAAGAATACTGGATGGAAAGATTTGGGTTTTATCTTCAAACCAGTTAATAATCCGCTTCTATTAAAAATCTTGGAATTAGACTCAAAAAAATAGTACTCTTTTAAATTGCCTTTTATTAAGTTTACATAGTGATTTAACCAAACTTCCTGCAATGCGATTATATCTGGATTAATTTCTTTAATAAGTTCTATTATTTGGTGTATTCTTTTTCTATTTTTTGAAGAGAAAGGTGGTGGAAGCAGCCAACAATTTAAGCTCAATATCTTTAGTTTCATTCTACATCCTCATCTTTTTTCCAAACTTTTTTGCAAGCTTCATCATCTGCTTTTGTGAAAACCCACCCGCACCTAAATCAGACTCAGACATCCCACCCTTTGCGAATTCTTTCAGAAGATTATACTGTTTTAATAATTGACGAATTTCAGAAGTTGTTGTGCCACTTCCCTTAGCTATTCTTCCTAATCTGGTTGTTTGTTTTTCAATAATTTCTGGATTTTCAACTTCTTCAGGAGTCATAGAATTAATAATATGATTCCATTTTTTCATTTTATTTTCTTGGTTGTCTAACATTCCTTCTGGAATTTTATCTTTGTTTATTCCCGGGATCATATCAAGAATTTTATCAAAACTGCCCATAGAACCCATTGATTTTAGCTGTTCTTGGAAATCTCTGAGATTAAATTTTCCATCTTCTAGATTTTTCTTCAGTTTTTTTTGTGATTCTGAATCAACAGCATTCTGAACTTTTTCTAATAATCCTTCTAAATCACCCATTCCCAAAATTCTAGACACAAAAGATTTTGGATTAAATGTTTCTATTTCATTTACTTTTTCACCAGTTCCTATAAAAAAAACAGGTGCTTTTGTTTCATAACAAGCAGTTAATGCACCACCTGCTTTTGCAGTAGAATCCATTCTGGTTATTATAACTCCATTTACTTTAAGATTTTTTTGAAATTCTTCTGCTTGTTTTTTTGCTGCTTGGCCTATATCTGCTTGAATCACTAAAATTTTATAATCTGGCTTTATTTTTTCATTTAATTCTTTTATTTCACTAACAAGTTCTTTATCCAATGAGTGTCTTCCTGCGGTATCTACAATAATTAAATCATATTTGTCTAGTTCGGTTTTATGTTTTTTCCATATTTTTAATGCATTTTTTTCAGTTTTATCTATAAAACATGCAAGATTATTCTGTTTTGCTAGTTGTTCTAACTGGTCTGAAGCAGCAGGTCTGTGAACATCAAGTCCAAGAAGAGCAACCTTTTTCCCCCTTTTTGAATAATATGCACCTAGTTTTGAAGCAGTTGTTGTTTTTCCTGCACCGTATAATCCGAGAAGGAGTATTATTGTTTGTTTTTTCTCATTTAAGATTATCTCTTTTTTTTCTCCACCAATTATTTCAAGAAGAGTATCATTAAGATATTTTATTAGTTCTTCCTTTTTCTCTACTCCTTTTAATCTTTCATCATAAGCTTTTTCTTTCAATTTTTCAGTTATTTCTTTTACCAGGAAGACATTTACATCTGCGCTTATCAGTGCTCTCTGAAGTTCTTTTATCACTTCTTCGACTATTTTTTTGTCAAGAAATATGGCATTCGCTATCTTATTTGTTGTTTTTCTCAATGCTTCTCCAAGTTTTTCTAGCATGTTTTATATAGCTTTTTTGGGTTTTTATGTTTATTGATGTCAGAAATGAAAATTATTTTATTTGGCTATTTTCATTTTTGATCATCCAGAAAACCACAAACAAACTACACACTTTAGTGTGTGGTAACGCAAGGTTTTCTTGATAATGTTTAAATAACTCTCTATATTGAAAATAATATGCTTTACGAAATTTTCCTTGCGTTTATACAGGCAGCAACAGAATTTTTTCCTGTTTCTTCTTCAGGTCATTTAGCATTAGCTGAAATTATCTTTAAGCATAAACCGGACATGTTCTTTTTTGTTGTTCTTCATTTGGCTTCTCTTTTGGCTGTTGTTATTTTTACAAGAAAAGAAATAATTAAGTTGATTAGTTTTGATAGAGAGTATAGAAAAATGTGGGTATATTTAATTATCGCGACTATTCCTGCTGCAATTTTTGGTTATTTCTTTGAATCTAAAATCGAAAGTTCTTTCTCTTCACTTCTTTTTCTTTCTTTTGCTTTTATTTTTACTGGATTAGTTTTATTGTTTACTAAATTTTCAAATTTTTTTTCTGAAATCGATTGGAAACATTCTGTTTTTATAGGGCTCTTTCAGGTTCTTGCGCTTTTTCCAGGCATTTCAAGAAGTGGGATGACTATTTCTTCAGGGCTTTTTTCAGGGCTTAAGAAGGAAGAAGCAGCAAAATTTTCTTTTTTACTCTCTATTCCGGTTATATTTGGTGCTTTTTTGTTAGAATTAATTAAGAACCCTATTAATTTTTCTTTAGTTTATTCTTGGATTATTCCTTTTTTGATATGTGCTATCTTTAGCCTGCTATTTTTGAATTTTTTGTATTCTATAATCAAGAAAGGTAATTTTTGGCTGTTTTCTTTTTATTGCTTTTTAATAGGAATCTTATCTCTTACGTTATATATTTTGTAAGATACAAACGGTTTAAAACAGTGATTCTAAATAATAATATGGTATCCTCTATAGATATCTTAATGAATGATTTCAAAGGAATGCAGCCTGCTTCAGACGAAGTTTCTTTAAAGATTACCAAAGACATTGCTAAAAATACTGTCCCGCAATACAGAAATTTTATTCAATCTCGTTTAGTTTCTGATTCTGTTGAAAAAGCAAGAGAAATAGCGATAGGCATGGGGGTATTAAATGGAAAGATTAGTGATAAGCCATTTTTTGTTAGTGATGAAGAGATGGGAATTAGCGGAACAGTTGGAAATTCATTTGCATTAGTAAAACCCGGAAAAATAGGAAAACCTCTGAGAATAATTATTTCTCATTCAGATGTCCCATGCTTAAAAATACCAGTTAATCCTAATTTTGTTGAAAGAGATTCAGAAAGAGCTTTAGCTTGCCCTTCTATTTCTCTATATACTGAAACCTTCGGAGGAGTCAGACCTGATGATTGGTATGGGACAGAAGTAGATGTTTTAGGTAAAGTATTTATTAATGGTAAGGAGAAAAAGGTTGCTCTTCGAGGAAGGATTAGACAAAAATCAGTTCATGTAGATAATCCCCAGATGGTAAAAACTATCGAAGGCTTAAAGGTAGATACTGGTTTTAGAGAGCTTAAAGAATTATATTCTTCTCTCGGAATTAGAAATTCAGATGACTTTGCAAGAGCAAAGTTGTATTGTCTTCCATTTTTTATAGAGGGAACAAATGGGAGACTAATTGGAAACGAATTAGGAGCATTCGGGCATGATGATAGAAGCTGTGTTTGGGCTTCTTTGAAAGCAAGTCTAGAAACTTTGGTAAATAATGATAATACTTCTTTGATTTTTGGATTAGATAATGAAGAGATTGGAAGTGTTGGAATTTCTGCGAGATATAAGGGTTTTTTTGAATCGGTTTTAAAAGAAACACTAAAAGTTGTATATGGAGATAATGCCCGTAATTTTGACCTGCCATTAGATTTGAATAGGAACTTATTGGGGGGCATGCCAGCAATTTTTGCAGATGTTGATGTTGGACTTGGACCCGAGGAATTGGACGACCCCCTTAATGTAAATTTTCGTGGAGCAACAAAAATGGGATGGGGGGCAGTTATATCCACAAATGGAACAACAACTTCTCCAAAACATTTAGATAAATTTGTTTCCCTTTTACAAAAAAATCTACCTGGAAAATATAAAAATTATAGATATCAAATTGGTGGGTCTTATTTCTCTGCAGATGTTAGTTCTTATTCTGCGCATATGTCAGATGTATTTGAAGGTAGTCTTCCAAGTTTAAATGTCGGAATTCCTGTTACAGGTTTACATCATCCTAGAACAGAAACAATAAATATCTTTGATTTACATTGGCTAAAAGAAGCGTATAAAATCTATTTAAAAAATTAATTTTATAATCCTAATTTTTCAACAAATTTTCCTTTGTTAAAAAGTTCTAAATCGTCGTATTTTTGTCCTGTTCCAAGATAAAAAATTGGCTTTTTTGTTATATAACTTATTGAAATAATTGTTCCGCCTTTTTCATCAACGTCTGTTTTTGAGAGAATAGAACCATCTATGCCTGCAAAATCGTTAAAGGAACGAGCTTGTTCTGTAGCATCATTTCCAGCTATAGCTTCTGCAGTGAAAATTTTCATATTTGGTTTTGTTACTCTGCATATTTTTTCCATTTCCTTGAGAAGATTTTCTTTTGTGTGCATCCTTCCAGCAGTATCAATTAGAACAACATCTATCTGATGATGTTCAGCATATTTTATTGCATCAAAACCTACGGCAGAAGGATCACTTCCGTAACTTTGTTTTATCATTGTTGTTTTTAATTTATCTGCATGTATTTGGAGTTGTTCTATAGAAGCAGCTCTAAATGTATCTGCTGCTGCTAGAACGCATGAAAGTTTATTCTTTTGAAGAAGATTGCAGAATTTTGCTATACTCGTTGTTTTTCCTGCACCATTTATTCCAAAAAATAAGACTACAAACGGTCTTTTATTTGTTTTTCTAAAATCTTTTATTGAGTCTATTGGGTCTTTTGGTTCAATCAGTATAGTTTCCAGAGCTTTTTTTAAACTTGTTCTTATTTCTTTTTCTAATTCTGCTTTTTTCATTTCTTTATTAATCAGTTCTTTTTTCATTTCTTCCTTTATTTTTTCAACAACTTCAAGAGCAACATTGTTTTCAAGTAAAAGCATTTCTAAATCAGCGAAGATGGATTCAAAATCTTCTTCTGTAATCTTATAAGAAAAAATACCTTTTAATTTTGCAAAAAATCCTTTTTTTTCTTGTTTTTCTTCTTCTCTTTTTTCAATTTCAGCATCAAATTTTTCTTCAGGAGTTTTTATTTCAACTTTTTCTTGTCTTAAATCACTCATTAATTTTTCTGTAACTTCCCTTTCTGGCCGTATTTCTTCTTTTGTTCTTTTTCTTCTCTCTTCTTTGCCTAAGGCACCAAGGTTCTTTGAGGCTTCAATCTCCTTTTTTACCTTTTTTAATGGAGTTTCAACTATTTTTGCTTCTTCTTCAATTTTCTTACTAGATTTTCCAATCCAGGACTTTAACTTTTCTTTTAAAAATCCGAACATATATAATCCATTAACTTAACATTTATAAATTTAAACTTCCTAGTAATACTATCAAAAAAATCCCCAATGTGGATTTTTTAGATAATCCAAAATTTGGAAACAAATAAATAAAAAAATTTATGGACATGAAAAGGATACTAATTATAATTGATGGCGCAGGAGATCTCCCTTGCAGGCAGTTTAACGGAAAAACGCCCCTGGAATTTGCTGACATGAAAAATCTTAATCAACTTGCTAAAAAATCAAAGCTAGGATTTATGTATCCCATTTCTGAAGATTATGCACCTGAGTCAGATACTGCGATTATCTCTTTATTGGGTAATGATTATCTTCTTTCATCAAGAGGGGAGTTTGAAGCGATTGGAAGTGATATAAAACTTAGAAGAGGAGATATGGCAATGAGGGCGAATTTTGGAACCGTTGATGATTTACAATCTAGAAAGATAATTGATAGGAGAGCAGGAAGAACTTTAACTAGTAATGAAGCAAAACAACTTGCAGAAGCAATAAATAAAAATGTAAAATTGCCATGCAAGTTCCAATTTTTTTCAACAGTCCAACATAGAGGAACTCTTGTTTTTTTCGGAGGATTTTCAGATAATATAACCAATACAGATACATATATGCATGAAAAGGGAAAAATATGGGTGAAAAATAATTTTGATTGGGCAAAACCTCTTGATGAAGATGAAAATACAGAGTATACATCTAATTTAATAAACTCTTTTGTTGATCAATCGTTTAAAATTTTAGATAATCATCCAATAAATCAGTTAAGAAAAAAAAAGGGGTTATTGCCTGCGAATATAATTCTTACTAGAGATGCAGGTGTTGAAAAACCAAATCTTCATAAATTTTCAAAGTCGATGGCAATAGTAAATATGCCTCTTGAGAAGGGGATTGCAAAATGTTCTGAAATGGATGTTTTCTCTTTTGATTATCCTCAGATGAAAAGTTATGATGTATATGAAAATCTTTATTATGGGCTTCGGGAGATGATAAAATTTTCAATAAAGACAATTGAGAAACAAGGCAAAGATTATGATTTTTGTTATATTCATTTTAAAGAAACAGATGTTCCTGGGCATGATAATAAGCCAATTGAGAAGAAAAATCTTTTAAAGATGATTGATGAAGGTTTTTTTAGTTTTCTTACAAAATACGCTGAAACATCCGGAGTTCAAGTTATTGTGACTGCTGATCATTCAACTCCTTGTAAAATGAAAACACATACATCTGATCCTGTTCCAGTTTTAATTTTTGACCCTTCTGAAAAAGGAGATAATTTGGATTTTAACGAGGGCGATTCTAAAAAGGGAAGCTTGGGAAAGATTTTTGGAAAAAACCTCCTGAAAAAAGCAGGTTTTCGGAGTTAGTTTTTTCTTTTTTTATATGTCGGATATAAAAGTTTTTACAATAACAATACTTTTAAAGTGAGTTAAATTATTTCTAGCATGATAACTTATAATGATATTTATGAGGCACTTAGAAAAGAGAAATATAGTGAGCAATTACAACCACTCATAAAAGATTTTGTTAAGGAAGTTTCAATATATCTTCATGAGAAAGAGGATATTTCTAATAATGAAAAAGACTTGTTTTCTGAAAATAAGATAAAAAATAAGAAACAATTGGAGAATGCCATTTCAATTTTTAAGGAATTAATGTTAAGAAGAAAGAAAAAACTTCTTGAACTTGCTTTTGTATCTGCTGAAACAGGAGTTAGTAAAAGAGATTTTGAAAATATGCTTCATTTTGAAAAGGAAGCTTTTGAAAAGATTATGAAAGCAATGTCCGAAGGCGAGAAAAGCATGGAAAGAATATTGAATGGCGTTGAGGAAAGTATAGAAAATAAAAACAAATTAATAATTTTTAAGAATGATATAGAGGAATTTTTAGATTTGGAAGGCAATAAAATTGGACCATTTAAAAAAGGAGACATAGTTAATTTATCCCAGGAAATTGCGAATATACTCATTGTGGATAATAAAGCAGATCCTGTTGATGAAGATAATTAAAATAATATGGAAAATAGAGAAGAAACAAGCAAGTTAAGCAAGGTAGATATGATTATAATTTTTGATGAATCTAGACAGATTGCAAGAAGGAAAGTTTTTAACGTAATCTGGGAAATGGATATTGAAGGACAGGCTGGACAATTGCCGAGTTATTATAAGACTTTTAATTATACTATTTGATTTAAACTAAAATTTTTGTTCTTTCTCCAAAAAGGATTGTTCCAAGCCGGATTATCGTTGAACCATAATTAATTGCAGTTTTATAATCAGAGCTCATGCCCATAGAAAGCTCCTTGAATTTATATTTTTCCCCGAGCTCTTTCATCTCCTTGTATGTTTTTTCTTCTTTTCCTATTGGCGGAATGCACATTAATCCTGTAAGATTGAGATTTTGCAGACTTTTTATTTGGATTATTAATAATTCTAGCTCAGATAGGGAAACTCCTGATTTTTGTTCTTCACCAAAGTTTACTTCAATTAAAATATTAATTTTCTTGTTTAATTCTTGGCAAGTATTATTTATCTTTTCTGCGAGTTTTATTGAATCTACCGACTGTATGCAATCAAAAATTTCTGTGGCTTTTCTTGCTTTTTTTGACTGAAGATGGCCGATAAGATGAAAAGAAACATTTTTTTCTTTAAATAAATCTTTTAATCTTTCATATTTTTCTTCTGCTTCTTGGACATAATTCTCGCCGATGATTTTTACACCGGAATTTATTGCTTCAATGATATCCTCTGCAGGTTTTGTTTTTGCTGCCGCCAAGATTTTTACATTTGGAGGAATTTCTGCTTTAATCTGGTTGTATGCTTCGTTGTTGAACATGATTTTATCAGTTGTTTTGGAGATATAAAGTTAGCGATTAGGAGGATTGAAATCTCGAAGCCTGCAGAGGGATTCAAACCCCCGACCCCTAGTTGTTTCGGAAGATTTTTGATATTGTTTTTGCAAAAATCTCCATACAAAACTAATGCTCTATCACTGAGCTATGCAGGCGTAAAATTAGGAGACTAAAAGGGTTTAAAAAATTAAGTATGGCCCAATGCAAAAATATTTAAAGACCGTCATCTTAGTATGACGTAAGTATGACCACACAAAAAAAACAATTAGCAAAAGAAGGAGAATTAAGGTTTGCTGCAGAATTTATAAGAAAAGGATGGAGCATATTCTTGCCCTATGGCGAAGATAGTGCTATCGATTTATTAATTGAGAAAGATGGAGATTATAAAAGAATCCAAATAAAAACAACAAAGCCAATAAGTGGGGCAATACACTGCCGACTTAAATCTTCAAATAATTGGCAGGTAAAAAAATATAGCAAAAAAGATATTGATTATTTTGGAATTTATGATTACCAAAATAAAAAAGGCTATTTAATTCCTATAGAAAAAGTTTTGGGAATGACAGAAATATGCTTAAGGATAGAGAAGCCAAAGAATAATCAAAAAGAAGGAATAAGACCATCTGAAGAATATTTTTATTTTTAAAAGTTTAATTATCCCAAACTGTAATTTCGCCCTTGACTTTTATCTTTTTTATGGGATAGACAATTTCAGTAATTTCTTCTGGCTTAAACCATAGTTGAATCTCTTTTTTTGAAGATTGTTCTGTGTCTGAACAATGAATAACATTTTCAAAAACTTTAGTTTTACTATTTATCCTACCATATTTGCCCCTAATTGTTGTAAAGTCTGCTTCTTCAGGATTTGTGCTTCCTGCTAATAGTCTTATTTTTGAAATAGCATCTTCTCCGTGATAGACTAATGCTAAAACTCTTTCTGTATGAAATTCCCCCTGAATATATTTTAAAACACTTTCGAATATTTCAGTTCCTTTCTCTTTCCCATGTTTTTTTATTTGTGCTTCTTTTAGTTCAGAGTAATGTTTTTCAGCTAATTCTCGTGATACTTTGACAATTTTTGCCCCAACAATCTTTAATTTTGTTTCAGAAAGTGCACTAATTATATTACCTGTTAATGATTTGATTAGACCATCTGGTTTAATAAGAACAAGACATTGTTGAATGGTCATATTTATCACTCTTTTTTTTCTTTTTTACTTTTCTTAGGTTTTTCTTCTGCTATTTCTTCTATCTTTTCGGCTTTTATTTCAACTTTTTCTTCTGGAGTTTTTAAATTGTTTATTACCCGGATAGTTCTTATCTCACATAATCCAAGTGGATATATTTTCTTTAATTTTAGACTTAATGCTTTTTGAAGCTGACCAGATAATATCTCATCAAATATCTTATCATTTGTCTCTGTTTTTATGTAATCCTGTAAAAAGTTTTTTGCAGAATTTCTTAATGTTCTTTTACTGCTCTTGAAACTTTTTTTCTTGTTATTAAAAATGGTTTTACAATGATTTTGCCTTGTTGTGATTCTGCAATAAAAGAATCTTCAACATAATCTACCCCTACATGCAACATATGTCTTATAAAATAGGGAAGAACTGTCAGCTTTTTTGGTTCTGCTATGGCCTTTCCATTTTTTATAGTGATGGAAAAAATCATTTCTGAACTTTTACCCTTAAGTATTCTGGTCATATCTAACTTTAGTGTTTTTCCGTTAATATCTTCTAGAGAATTTGAAAGAACTTCTGCTTTTTCATTTATTAAAGGAATATCAACTTCAAAATATTTCTTCTTGATTATTTTTACCATATTATTCAAAAACGAGTTTGCTTACCCTCCTTGATTTTTTTGCTTGTGTGCTTTTCTTGCATTTTTGACAAGTGTATATTAAAACTTTTCTTGTTGTTGTTTTTGTTTTCATTTTCCATGATTTCACTGCTTTTCTACTATATTTTCCATGATTTCCGTATCCCCTATTTAATCCTCTTTTTCTCATTCTTGAAAGCGAACCCCAGGTAAGTGTTCCTCTTTTATGTCCTGTGCTTACTACATCTATTTTGTGGTCTGTATGAGCATTGCACTTGGGGCAGTATCTGTTTGTTTTTTTTGGTAGCTTCATTGTTTTTATAAAATACTTCATAAAAGTAGGTATTTAAAGATTATTATGTGAGTTAAATTTATAATCCTCCTATATCTTAAATTTCTGCGGACCCATAGTATAGTGGCAGAACGACTCTTTGACGTGGAGTAGGCCTAGGTTCAATTCCTAGTAGGTCCATTTATCTTGATTTTGCTTGCTTCCTCGGTAGCCCAATAAAGTTTATATACATATTTTTCATTAGAACTTTATGGAAAAGAGAGGCTTATTTAGAGGGGATTTTCTTTATGATAAGAACTATAATTCGCGAATCGATTTTGATAATCGCAAGAATATGATACTTAAGTGCAAACGCTCAACCTCGGCTTCCAACTTCAATATTAGTGAAAGAAATTTTCTGAAGTCAAAAGCTTCACAAATAACAATCTTTGTTATAATTGCTCTTATTATTATTGCAGGAATAGCAATATATTTTGTGATAAAATCTAATCAACCGGCAAAGGTAAATCCCCAATTTGATGCAGTTAATAATTATTATAGCTCATGTATTGATACTGCAGGAAAAACCGGGGCGAGTATACTTGGACAACAGGGAGGGTATATTGAACTTCCTAATTTTGAACCAGGGTCTGACTATTCCCCTTTTTCTTCACAACTTGACTTCTTAGGGATAAATATTCCTTATTGGTATTATGTTTCTGGAAATGGGGTGAAAAAAGAGCAAATCCCAACAATATCACAAATGGAAAAACAGTTAGCAGAATATATCAGTGGAGAAATAACTACATGTGATCTTTCAGATTTTAGGGAGTCCGGGATAAACATTACATTGGGGGAACCTTCAGTATCTACAAAAATAGACAGCAGTACAATAACTGTTTATGTAAGCCAAAAATTAATCCTTTCAGATAATACTACTACAGAGGTTATTGAAAATCATAATTCTGAATTTAGTTCAAACCTTGGAAACTTATATCGACTTTCAAAAAATATTTATGATTATGAGAATCAGAATCTTTTTCTTGAAAATTATGCTAAAGATGTTCTCTATATCTATGCTCCTGTAACAGGTACAAATCTTAGTTGTTCTCCGATGATATGGAATCCCTATAATGTTTTTGACAAATTAAAAAGAGCATTGGAAGCAAATATTCAGTTAATAAAGTTAAAAGGAGATTATTATACCTTGCAGGATAGTAAACGAGGGTATTTTGTTGTAGATCCAGGTTTTGACTTGGGAGATAATCAAATTAATTTTATGTACGCTCAAGATTGGACATCCAAATTTGAAGTATGGCCAACCAAGGGCGATATTATGATGGCAAATCCTGTTGGAACTCAAGAGGGATTGGGTGTAATGGGGTTTTGTTATGTCCCCTATAAATTTGTTTATGATGCATACTTTCCGGTTCTTATTCAGGTTTTTAGTAAAGACGGCAAGGAGTTTTTTCAATTTCCTATTGGCGTTGTGATAAATAAAAATAATCCAAGAGAACCGGCAGATGGAACAAGTGAAGAAATGACTGAAACAGTATGTGATAAGGCTAATACAAATATTTCAGTATATACCTATGGAGAAAACCTTGAACCGGTTCAAGCATATGTTGAATTTAAATGTTTTAACGATAAATGTTCTTTAGGAAATACAAAAATTGAAAATTCCACAAATGAATCGTCTTTGAATGTTGCTGTGCCAACATGTGCTAATGGGTTGTTGATTATTAGTTCTCCAGGATATAAAGAAAAGAAACAAATAATGTCAACAAATGAAGAAACTAGTGCAGATGTTATTATGAGCAGAGAATATAATCTCAAATTGCAAGTTTATGTTGATAATGTGCTTTCAAATGACCTTTCTGTTTTAAGCATAAGCGAAATTATTCTAGATACTAATAATTCTGAATTTGTTAATTCAGTGGCATATCCTTATACTAAAGAAGTCAAATTAGCTAGCGGTTATTATGAATTTGAATTAAAAGTGTATAAACAAGGTTCATTAACATTACCAGAGGTAACAAGTAAACAATGTGTTAATACTCCACGGGAAGGAGTTCTCGGATTATTTGGGATGGAAGAGGAAAAATGTTATGATGTGACTATTCCTTCGCAAACAGTTACCAATGTTGTTTCTGCAGGAGGAAACATAAAAGATTATTTTACTTCAAACATGCTTGAAAAAGCAAAATCAATGAAGATTTATGCTACAAGTATTAAATTGCCTTCTAATATTAATGAACTTCAAGCGAGTTATGATACTATACAAGTAAAAAACATTGACATAAAAATTGAATAAACTAAATAATAATGTAATCAGTGCATTTATTTTAATAGCTATTGCTGTAACGTTTCTTTCATTTGTATCGGCAGCTTCCTTTTCCAGTTCATCTGTTTCAAATGCAAGATATTATTCTACAACTTCAACATATGCTGCGCCTTCAGGATTTAGTTATCAAAACCTGATTTCAGGAATAAATGCTCCTGAAAATGAAGAAGAGTTTTACGATTTGATGGTTACAATTCTTCCTGGCGGATGTAAACCTATGATTGTAAGAAGCGATTTATTGGAAGAACAAAATGTTCCTGTTTTTTGTGAGCTTACTGCTGTAAAGATAAATCCCGGAGTGGACATTTCGAAAATAGCAAGAATCTCTGTAAAAAATTGGGAAAGTAATCCATATATCTCGGGAGTCGGTTTTTATCCTGCAAGAGCAGCGATAAGATCGACTAGTACATTAACTGGATCTCCTGTTGCAAATAATATTGGTTACGCGGTTATTGTGTTAAAAAGAACAGAAACAGAGAATGCTATGCCTAGCAATATTACCGCAAATTTATCTGCAATGTTTGAATATGATGCAGTAAACGGTTTTGGGATAGGAGTTAATGAGATGTATTTGCCCGTGATGAGTGACGATGAATTTACAAGTAGGCAGAAAGAATATGGTTTTTTTAATGGTGCAGGATATTTAAGAGTGGACAGTATGGATCAAAATACTGCGGTTGTTTCAATTTATGACTCTAGGAATAGAAGATTATTCAGTCAGAGACTAGAAAAAGATAAAACCTCAAGAGAGTTTAGAATTCCTACTTCAATCTTTTCAAGTTCTTATGAAAGCCAGGCAGTTACTCTCACATTAAAAGAGATAACAATGCCACAAACATCTGCAAAAATAATGGTTAATGATGGAAGTTATGTTGCTTATAAAAATGGAAAGTTTGCAGATAAATGCACATTGACGAATGTTGTGTCTTCAGGTGGCGGAACTGGAATCGCAACAGTAAATTGTGGTGGAAAAACCGTAACATTGGAAAAGAAATTTAATAAGATAAATCTTCTTGTTAACGGTGCTCCTGGCGATTATGCTTTGGGAGATAGAATCTCTGCATTAAATAATCAAATAACGCAGAATTATTATTTAGTTTATGCAGGAAATGTTCCCAATGATCAAGTTATTGGAGATAAAAAAACATTTATTTTTCTAGCAAAAGAGAATGGGGGAAGTATTCTTACTATTGAAAAATCTAGACAAATTGCAAAAGATATTGAAAGCCAGATAAATAATATGAACAAAAAAGTTTATTCTGCTTCTCTTAGCAAGATAAAAAGTTCATCCCTATTTTCAAATGAGGAATTAATTTTAGTTTATCAGGGAGATGAAGCAAAAAATAAAAGCGGAGATGACATTGGAATTAAATTTAAAGAAGCAAAATTTGAGAACGCGATTTTTACTAGTGCTTCTGGCGCAGAAGGATATTATAACAAAGCAAAAAATGGCTACGATGATGTTGAATCAAAATTTCCAAATGAGAATAATAATTATGGTGCTTTAGGAGATACAAATGTAAGTTTTGGGCCACTTTCTCTTTGGAGCAAATATGCTCTTGCATCTGATCTTAAACAGGAAAAAGATGTTTTGGAAATTCTTTCTGAAATAAGGAATAGTTATCCTAATTCCAAGAATATGATTAAGACTTCAAAAGGAGTTGATAAGACTGCAGAACAACTTATGGCAGAAAGTGATAATCTTCTAAGTTCAGATGGGGCGAGTACATTTATTGAAGATCAAAACTTATATTTAGAATTAGTTTCTGTGAATGAACCGGCAGAAAGTGAAGCAAGTGTTAAACTTACATATGCTGGAATAATGAATTCTCAGACTACGCCAGAACCAATTGTTGGACCAGTAAATAGCGAAACAGGTGAAGGAGTATTAAAAATTGGGCAGAAGTTTAGTACAAAAACTGAAGGATTTTCATTGAGTGTGAAGAATATAACTTCAAATAATATTAATATTAGTTATTATTGTACTGGGAAAACTGAAAAATATAAAATAATTACAGAAAGTCCAAATCCAATTATTCTTGAAGGTTGTAATGTGCAGATTACAGTTGGCGAGATTAATTATAATGGTGCAGATGAAAAAAAGAGCAATGTTAGCCTGAAAGTTGAGGGAAAAAGAACTATAACTACGGGTGTTAATCAGGGAGCAGATTTAATGAATTTTGAATTTGTAAGTCCAATAAAAAGTGATGATGGAAAAGCGATTACCGGTGCAAACGTGAGATATACTTGTAATGGAAAAACAGTAAGCACTTCTGCACCTTTTTTGACAGGAGCAGAAATTTTAGATTGTCATATAAAAATAATTGAAGTTAAAGAAAGTGAAATAACAATTACTTACAAACTATCCTCGACAATTTCTACGCCTCAAAAATCTTCAACAGAAACAACAATAGGAACAGAACCATTTACTGCAAGAATGGGAGAAAAATTCATAGATGTCGGGAATGGCAAGGTGGAAGTAACACTTAAATCGTTTACTGCTGATAAAGCGATATTCACATATTCATGCAATAATTCTGTAAGCAATAGGGATATTGACATAAAACTTGGGAATACAGAAGTTCTTTCAGGTTGTGAGAATAGCCAAATAAGAGTAGATAAAATAAATCTTAAAGAAGTTGCAAAAGTGGAATTAAATCCAAAAATTAAGGGAAGAATAAGAGAAGCAAATTTTACTTTTTCTATTGGAATTGAAAAAAGAAGTGACTTTTTGCTTCCTGCTCCTGATGAAATGAATAAACAGATAAAAGAACTTGATGAAACAATAAGTAAATGGAAAAATACAACTGAAAAGCTAGGAAATCTTGTTAAAGGAATGAAAGCAGCATGTCTTGCTACATCAGGAGCATTAACCTTAAAAAATTGGGCAACAGGATTAACAGGAGAAGCAGCAGCAAGGCACGAGGTTATGACTAGACAGGGTGGCTGGAATGACATTTGTAAAGAAGAAATTGCTGCCAAGCATTATACTACTGAAAATGAATGTTTTCAAGATAAAAATTCAGCAATAGAAAAATCTGTAGAAGAGACAACAAAATTAATGCAGGCTTATCAAAAAGCAGAAGAGGCAAGAATAAAAGCTAATAAAAACGCAACAAAAGGAGTTACTGATTATAATAAAGTTAAAGAAGATCAGCTTAATACTTTAAGAAGTCTTTATTCTGGGGAAATAAATGTTTTAGGACAAGACGGATCTCAAAAAAAGATGGATATTGGAAAAATTCTTCAAGATATGAATCTTAGTGAAGGAGATGCAAGTTCTGTAGATTTAAGAGAATTGGAATTAAATCTTCAGCTTGTTAACAGTAATGTTGATGATAGTTTAAAAAAATCTGCAAGCAAAAAAGTTGAGAGTTTATTAAGTCAATTCAAAAGTAGGGAACAAGATCATGTTTATACAGACGCATTAAGCAAAAAATTAGATGTTCCTGTAGTAAGTATTGGGAATAAGAACACTCAGGAGTATCCTTACACAAAACAGACCTGGAGTCAGATAAAAGACAAGTTTTCTTCTACTGTGCCAAATGAATTAAAAGATACAGATTTGGTTGTAAGAATTCGTTCACAACAGCCCATAAAAGACCAAACTACTGGAGGAGATACGCCAAATAATGTAGATTATCTTATTCGTTTAACTTCTCCTACTAAAACTGATGAAAAAGTTCATGCTGATAGATATTATAAAATTGTTGACGATGCTGGAGGAAAATCAAAAATAGAAACACTTAATTCAACAGAAGAAGCAAATAGACCAACAAATTTTGTTTTCAAAATTTATGATTCTGCTACATTAAAAAATCCATGTAAGAACTGTGATTATGTAGAAGTATTTAATTCAGAGCCATACAAAGGATATCCTTCACTTCTTCCTTTTGACGATAAAGAGGGATGGTATGTTTCAATAAGACAAAGTCCTGTGGGTTTTGGAAATTTAAAATCATACCAGGATTCAGGAGCATTAAGCAGTTTTTATTTATGTAATGTGGGAGAAAACGGAATGATAGAGGGAGATAGTATTGATCCTTGTGAGAATTTTAATATAAACACTGCAGATGCAAATGTACCATTTTCTGGATTAACATTGTCTGAAACAAGAACAAAATTATCTGCTGCAAACAGTGCGATAAGAAGTGCACAAGACCAATTAGCAAAAAATCCTTCTGCAGAGTATATTACTATTAAAGGAGTTTCTAAACCACTTAAAGTTAAGGGTGTTCAAGGAACAGCAGGAGGAAAATGTACTGATTTTATGTCTCCACAAGACTGTAATATTATGTTTAATGTTTGTGACCCTGTTGTTTGTCCTTCAAGCAGATGTGACATGGGTGGAAATTATAGAGTAGATAATGTTATTCAATCCGGAATAATTGGAAGCATTGCATTATGTCTTCCTAATATAAAAGAAGGAATATTTATTCCTATTTGTCTAACTGGAATTCATGCAGGTATGGAAGGATGGATTTCAATAATGCAAGCGCATAGAGATTGTTTAAATGAGAGTCTTACGACAAATAAAACAATTGGGATTTGTGATGAAATTTATTCTGTATATCAATGTGACTTTATGTGGAAGCAAATAGGACCATATGCGAATGCTCTTGCAAAAAATGCTCTTTCAGGAACATTGTTCGGAGCAGGAACAAAAGGGGGAGGAGAATATATGTTTGTAAATCAGGCGTTTAGTAACATGGAAAATTCTTGGCAGTATTTTACGTCATCTTATGCTTCTGATTCATCTCTTTCATTTGGGGCCCGTTCATTTTCTGAGATTGGTTCTGATGTTTGTAAAGCAAAATTGTCTGCTACATATCCTAATGAATTGGCGGCAGCAATAGAACCAGATTCACCTGTTCAGATATATGCTTTCTTTGATGAAACATCTTATACTGATGCTACTGTTCCTCCAACTTCTTCATATAAGGTTTATTATCATATTTTTGCAGGAAACGATCAGGGTCGTTATTATCAAGTTTACCTTAGGTCTTCTGCTTCTTCGTTTGGAGTTACTAGTAGAGGATATTCAAATGTTGCTTCAGGTTATATTGCAAAAGGTGAAACAATAGATCAAACAAGAGATTTCTTAGACAATTCTGGATTTAAAGAATTATGTGTAAGAATAGATACAAAAGATTATTGTGGATTTAAGAGTGTTACAACAGATTTTGCTATAAATTACGCAAAAGATAAATCTCTTCAAGACCAGGCAAATAATAAAGTTAGGACAGAAGCAGATTGTGTTTCAGGAAGTGCAAGTATTGGAGCTTTATTAACTCCGAATATTCAGCAAGGAGTAGAACAAGTTATTTCTCCTGAGCTTTATAATCAAGGGATAGTAAGAGTATGTTCTTCTCAAAATCCTGGTGCAAGTGTTAATCCCGGAAGATGGAGCGAAGTAGGTTATTGTGATAATGATAATATTAAATGTTGGGTAGATGGAAATAGTGTTCAGAATGCCATACAGGGAAAGGGTATTGAGAATTTAACACTTCAACAAATCGAGGCATTAAATATTCAGCAGATGATTGACGAAAATAATGGGCTGACAAGAGAAGGAGGCGATGATTTTATTAAGAATAATATGACTAAAAATTATCCTTTGTTAGACCCTATAACTGGCACCTTTACATCATCTACTTATGCGAATATGGAAAAAGATATTAGTGCGGCTTATAATAAAATGATATTTAGTTCGCAGAAAGCAGCGTTGTTGTATTATCAAGCGATGGTTTATGATAGGATTGCAAGGTTGTTGGGGAAGCAGAAAACCGCAGATAATCAAGTAATTTCAAATCCAACTTTAGAAGATCCTTTAGATATTAAAGAAATAGTCATAGGAGAATCAGCAAATCAGGGAATAGCTTATGTTAATGCCCTTAAAATTGCTTATATTGAAAGTGGTTTGAGACAGATTGATGCTCCGAGTAGTGCTGGTGCTTTGGGTGTTATGCAAGTAACTTCTATAGCACTACAAGACGTAAACAATAACAAAGGTATTTTAGGATTCTCAACAGATTATTCGCAAAATGATTTACTTTCAGCCCAGAGAAACGTGGAAGTAGGCGTAAGATATTTGAAACTGTTAGAATATTATTTGGATAATTACGATGCTTTCGAGGGTTTATCCGTAGATAAGGAAGCGATAGTTGTTGCTTCTTATAATGC
>Ga0247840_10000786_pt1 | contig 64660 bp, 46 predicted proteins | sample LaCruzMarch2015__FD_192404 | JGI IMG/M metagenome (GOLD analysis project Ga0247840, IMG submission 192404) | Freshwater microbial communities from meromictic Lake La Cruz, Castile-La Mancha, Spain - LaCruzMarch2015_17m | ecosystem: Environmental > Aquatic > Freshwater > Lake | place: Spain... | reverse complement strand
GTTGCTTCCCATCTCGAGTGCTGCTGTATTGGATCTTATATTCAATCCAAATTGTGCACCCAGGGTATGGCCGTTGAGGTCGAGGGTTCCGTCGTAGATGTCGACCTGCCCGTTTTGTGCGATGACATTCGTAAATAAGCTTACCCTGGAACTCAATGAACCAGGTGCAATACCTGGTGACTCATTTGAAGGGTTAGGGTCTTCTCCATTGAAAGGGGAGGGTGCGACTGTTGTTTTGTTGATGATGATGTTCGATAAGTAACCGCTTCCGTTAAAAGTGATGTTGCTGTTACCTGATCCCATAAAGTTAAGTTTACAAGGGAAAGAAGCGCCATTCCAGGTCGCAGCTGCAGCCACATTCATGTTCCCCTGTACAATGTGACTAAGACTTGAGGACATATTGGTCCAGGTCCCTGACAGGACGTCCAGGTTGCCGCTCATCCGCAGGTTGTCGTAAGTGTAAAAGATTCCGGCACTTTTGTTGATTACCAGGTTGTTGAAGCCTTCGTAGGAGGCCAGGGTGTTAAAGAATTGATCTGTGCTTCCGTCAAAAGTCAGGGTACTCCCATCCGGCTGAAAGCCATAGATACCGTTGGTTTGCAAGGTGTTAGAATTGGTCCAGCTGCCCCCCACATTGATGGTGATGCCGGTATATCCACTACCGGCATTCAGGCCTGCACCATTGCTGATGGCAAGGTGTCTGCCAACATCCAGTAAGGTGTTGTTTCTGAGTTTCAGGGTGCCATCAAAGATTTTTAAATCATTGGAAACGATCAGGCTTTTGTTGTCGGGTAGCATGAGGGCATTGTAGCTGCCAACATAGGTTTTCGCGACATTGAGATTATAGAATTTCTCTCCATATACCATCATGGCTCCATTGCTCCCGAAAAAGGTGACGACACCCAGGTTTTCAGTAAAGCCTGCATCCCCGACGATGTTATTCCAGTCGCCACCAACATAAATGCTATCCGGTGCCACAAAGGTTCCGGAAGCAAGGGTGAATGATCCTGTAAAACGCAGGTTGTTGTTGGCCTGTATGGAGTTGGCTGAAACATTGTCCAGCAGGCCCTGATTTGTTGTAGTGAGGTCCTCTTCGGCGACATCTCCGGGTTTCAGCGCATTCAGGAATGCATTAACGGACGTGCCCTGTTCTTCTGTAAAAGTTGCAACACCTTTGTTGGCTTTGAAATTGTAGAATGCAAAGCCATTTACTGCTGTAAGAATGGCATCTGTATTCCCGTAGCACTCAAACAGCCCCGACAAGGGATGGAAGGTATTCACCGAACCATAGACATTGCCAACGGTACGGATGGTTCCGCCGGTGATGTTGCTAGTCAGCGCATAGGTTCCGGAAGCATAGAAGTAGATCCCCTGATTTTTGAAATCAAGTACACCACCTGTCATGGTCAGGGAAGCATTGGCGGTATAGGGCCAATAGCTCATGGTCGTGCCGCCATAGACGTTGAAATTCCCGCCATAGATGTAAAGGCTGCCATTCAGGTCGACATAGCCTGTGCTGTTGGTCAGGTTGATTGTTCCGCCTGTGTTGAGGTAGAAACTGCCTGCAATGCCATTGTCTGTCAGGGCATTGGCTGTAAAACTTCCTGTCAGTACCTCGACAGCTCCTGTTACCCAATCATAAGAACTGCAAATTACAGTTCCCCCATTTACACGGAAAGCTCCACCGGATTCTTTGTTGACAACAAGGTTGTAAAAAGTCTCCGTTGTACAATACTGGTTATAATTTCCGCCATCGAAGATGACTGTACCAACACTCTCTGTAAAACCTGTAATGCCAACATTGTTTGTCCAGGCCCCCCGGATGTTTATGGTATGTCCACCCGAGTTAAAAATACCGCTTACTATTTCCAGATCCCCATTGATGGCAGCATCTGACAAGAGTACAACGACATTCGAAGGGCTGATTGTCAGGTTGTTGAAATAACAAGTAGCTGTCATGGAAACCGATTGTGTTGTTCCATCAAAAATAAAAGTCCCTTCCCAGCAATACAGGTTTCCATTGTTATTGAATGAGCCGGCAAGGATGGTATTGTGGGTAGACATGATGTATTGTTTCGCCCCGGCCTGTATGTAAAAACTCCCGGCAATTGAGATGTCCTGGGTACAATTGCTGCTGAAAGCCACATAATAACCGGCAGGCTTATAATTGCCATAGTTATAGAATCGGCTGGTGGTCGACTTCTGCGTAATATAATTGCTGGAAGATCCCAGGAACATCACTGCACCTGCAGCCATCACAACATTTGATCCGGCATTAAAGGTCCAGTCACCATAGGCCTGTATGGTGGTGTTTGTCGTGAGCAAGGCAGTTGAACCGGAGTTCCAGATGACATCCCCGACAGCGACCACTTTTGCTTCCACAACAGGATTGTCCATCTTCAATTGTCCATTGATGGTAAGGATGCCTGACACTGTGAGTGTTTTGTTGTAAACCCTGAGGTTTGCTGCTGATTCTATGGTCATGTTGTTGCAAGAGGCATTTTCAGTATAGATCCAGCATTCATTCATCGCATCTGCGGGAATTGTGACATTTGTTGAAGAAGTAGGCACCAGTCCGTCTTCCCAATTCGATCCATTATTCCAGTCATGGTTTACCAGGCCAACCCAGGCTCCCGGTGTGGCTTTGCGCATACCGGTAACGACCATAGAATAAGTTTGGCCGGAGATGCTTCCTTTGTGTGTCACACGCAAGGTGTAAACACCTGCAGTGACAGGGCTAATGAAAACTGTTTCCACATTGTCGCGGGTATTGTCAGCTTTGGTTGCCGCTGCTGAAGGGCTGGCCGGGTTTAATTTATAGGGATAGTTGAGGGTAACACCTTTAACAATTCTCAGGTCCAGGTCATTGACCAGCATCAAAGTAGTAGGGTTCAAGCTGGCTGCGGGTGGAGTGCCTGCCGGGTCATTCCAGCAAAGGGTTGCTTTGATATTCTGTGTTCCGTCCGCAAAAAAGGTATAATTCTCTATTTCACCATTAGAAAGATAAGAAGTAAAAATCTGGTAAGGTTCAGTGTTATCAAGTGTTATCAGGTCGGCAGCAGCCCTGGTATTCAGCATTCCCCAGCCAAACATATAATCCGGTCCGGGGTTAGGCCCGGCTTCAAAAGCTGTATTGATTACCAGTGCTTTCACAGTGGAGGAGTACATATAAGCTGAATGAAGGTTGTGATAATGTTCCTGTAAAAGAGCGATAGAGCCTGTTACAGTAGGTGATGCCATGGATGTTCCTGTCATCCAGGCATAGGAATGATCAGAAGCATTACTGGAAGAATATAAGTTAACGCCATCTGCAACAATATCGGGTTTAATACGGCCATCATCAGTAGGTCCCCAACCACTGAAGTCACTCATGGTAATCTGACTAGGTGCTGTGTAAGTAGCTGTCATTGAGTTTACTGCGCCTACAGTAAGCACGTTTTTCGCATTTCCTGCATCTAGGATACAATCATAGCCATCAGTGCCTCCGTCTCTCTCCCTTGCAGCAGTGCTACTCACCCAGGATCCGCTGGACCAAACATAATGTGACCCGATATGTGTGTCGTTGCGGTCATTCCCTGCTGCTTTCACCAAGGTGTAATAGGGTGCACTATGGGCAATGTTATCCCAGTCGTTGCACACGCTGCTGTAAAATCCAAACATATAATCCTCGGTAGTACTGATGGAAGTTGTGCCATACCATCTCCATGAACCGTTACTCTGTTGTACCCATCCAGTATTGTCGCCATAGGAATGGTTAGAGAGCTTCAAATTGGTGGGAGGGGAGGCTGCTGAAGCCATTTCCGACAAATCCAAATCCCAGTCAAAGGCATATAAAGTAGCCTCATTGGCCATGCCATGCGCATTGGAAGTCTGACCTTCACCGATCATTGTGCCGGCAACATGTGTTGAATGCTCCGATGTTGAACCTGGTATATCTATCTGTGAAACACGTGATCCTATGCCTAAAGTGAATTCCTGGTGGTCGGTGAGGATGCCGCCACCATCCCATTCCCCAATAATGAAACCACTTCCGCTTAAATCCAAACCGGATGTGCCACCTGTCCACAACTGATTGGTTCTGGAAGTTGCAGCAGCTGTGCTGTTTTGAGTGGACCTGTAAACCGGCATGCCATTTTCAGCCAGGCGATAGAGCTCTGTGATTTTCCCCCCGGCATTTTCTTCACGGGTCAGCCAGCCATTCTTTTTTGCTGCCGCAAGCGCTTCGGCCTTTTCCTTCTCTGCTTTTGCTTTGAACTCAATGGAAAGCTGACGCAGTTTTGCTTCGTCAGTTACATCATCCTGTGCCCTTAAACTATTTGTAGTTAAAAGGCTGAAAATGAATAGGAAGTTAAGCGTTAAACGTAGACTTGTTTTCATATTTCGGGTACTGATGAATAAAGTTTCTACACAATTGATAATGCAAGATACATCATCAATTTAAAAAACTACGCATTCAGGTAATGAAATATGAAAATATTTTATAAAAGGCTTAAATTGTGTCAGTAAAATATTGTTTGTCAAAAACATACTTCTGCGTGAAATGTGTTATGATGAAGACAAGATTTGTTTCTGACAATTTGGATGGTCGTCGTTTCGGTGGATATAATCAAAGTAAGTTAGCCTGAATATGGCTACTTCGCACTAAATAATACATCAGTTTTACCTGATCACAGTGATTTTCTTTGTGAACGTATCTTGCTGTGCTGTCACAATGGTAAGGAAATATACACCTGGAGTGTATGTAGACATATCTATACAATTGATCATATTTCCATAGAATAGATTCTTACCGAAGACGTCGAACAAAGCGACTGTATACGCAGCATTTCCTTGGGTTTTTACTTCAATGCTCAGTTTCTCCTTGACAGGATTGGGCCAGGTGTTTACTTGGCATTTCGTTTCCGGCAAATCTGTTATTCCTGTCAGGTAGTTGTAGGGATAGCGGAATGCCTGTGCGATGGTTGTTCCGGTTGATTTCGACCAGACCTGTGTCTGGTTGGAGTCGATTTCATAGATCAGTCCTGAAAGACCTATGCACAAGAGCATATTGCCGTTGGGGAGCTGCTGGGAGTTCCCGTTGTTGGAAGTTGGATTCCCACTGTATGTATGACGGAAATTGTATGTCGAAGGTGCATAGGCAGCAGCTGTCGTATAGAGGTAGTTGTAACCATCATAGGGTGGTTCAATGATGTCAATACAGGTCTTGTTTCCTGTCCCGCCCAGGTTGTTGAAACCCGCCAGGAAATTGGGATATTTTGGGTTGTCGGCCGAAATCCAATGGGCATCATGTACAACATTGAAGTTTTTGTTGCCGGGCGCTCCATAGGCAGCAGGATTTCCCCAACGGTAGATAAAATCGCCGCCCTTACCGGAATTTCCACCCGTGTGACCTGCAGCCTCTGCTGTGGTGGTGCTGTGGTCAATGACATAAATCTCGTTGAGGTTGTGTGAACTGAAGGTAATCTGATCCAGCGTTGCATTGTAGTCGATACCGTTCATGTGCATCCAGTCTTTGGTCGTATTGTAGTTTAGGTTTAAGAGTTCGGGATGATCAGCAACAACACCATAATTATCTTTAGTGGCATCATGGTTCTGGACCAGGTGATCCCATGCATGCCATTCCCAAACGATGTTACCTCCGTTCGTGCCCTGCGGCTGTACCTCTACGATTTTGTCAGGCCACATCACAAGGCTTGTGGCACATCCAGCCAGCACGACTTCTGCAGCTGTCTTTAATTCATAGGAAATCAGCAATACATTGCCATTTGGCATAACACAGATGTCGTGATGTGTGCAATATGTAGTTGTGGAGTATACAAAATCCCAGACTACGTTTCCGTTCCAGTCGACTTTCTGCACCTGCCCGCTGATCGGGCCTCCATTGAAGGAATTCCCGGCTTTGCTGACGGTCCGCATTAATTCCCCTCCGGGCAGCATATAGGTAGCATAACAAGTCTTGGCTGTACTCGGGAAAGTCCAGGTATGATAGGTGTTTCCGCTGATGTCGAGAAGGTATGCTTTGGTTCCGTTTTGTGGGAAATACAGTGTGTATCCGGGATATGGCTGACAATTTGCCCTGCTTGAAAAGAAAATAACGAATAGGATGGATATCAGTATCCCTGCATGATGTTGCTTCATAAATGTGTTTGTTCGTGGTTTTGGAATATAGTCTTAGGATACAAATGTAAAATTCTTTCTATCCGTCAGAAAAAACATTCACCCGACAGATGTATGTCATCGCCTGATCCTTGGATTTTGTCTCTGATTACCGTATTCCTCCCTTTTTATATTGCACAAAAAGCAGGCTGTTTTCGGCAGCATCAGGCATATTCGCGGCTACGAGGCCATGCAACCTGAGCATTTAATAAAAAAGAGGGCGACTCAGTTTTGAGACGCCCTCCGAATTTTTAGCTACGAAAAGGGTTTGGCATTTTCAGGCAAATCCTTGGCAGATCAGAAGCTAGTTCGTATATGTGTAGATCGTGTAATCTTCCGGTGCATCAGGATTAAATACTTTCAGAACTCTTCCCTTACTGTCATAGGTATAGGAAGTGTTTATGGTTTGGCTGCCGGCATCAAAGGTATAGGTTGTTGCGGAAATCAGGTTCTTGTCCTGTTTTCCCAGAAAACTGACACCCATATTTTCATTGCCAATGGTGTTGGTTTTGTTGGTCAGGAATTGGTATGACTGAACAAAAGGGAATGAACCTACAGTGGTTGCAGTTGTCGTGTTTCCACCTGAAATTGTATAAATAACAGTATCCCCAACTCCTCCTTCAGTATAAATGTTCTTTATCAGATAATTATTTGCATCATATTCATACGTATAACTAGAACTGCCTTTCCCGGTATTCTTGTGGTGTTTGAACATGTCGTTTTTATTGCCCGGCTTGTTCCAGGTGCTTACCTGGCTAATGGCAAGTCCTTTGGCATTAAGAATATAGTTATCCGTGCCATCTTGAACGCCAAGGGTGTCAAAGCTGGTAATTACAACACTGCTCGGACCAATGGCCACATAATAAAAGCTGCCATCATCAGCGGTGACTTTAACAGGTTTGCCACTTGCGTCATATTGTATTGTTTGGGTAAAAGCCAGGTTCCCATTTTCATAATAGGCAGTCGACAAAATTTTTGCAACGGAACTTCCTGATGAACTGTCATTGCTGTCCTTTTTACAGGCACCGAGGCCCAATACAATGGCAAGGAAAAGGAATCCAAAGAGTTTTGTTTTCATAGAGTTATAAATTTCTTACAAACTTAAGGGTTTCCCAACGACTCTTTGTGAAAAATGTAAAGCTTTTTTTACTGGATACTTATTCCATAAGGAAGGCCATTTCAATTCTTGCAAAGCTGTTTATCTTTGCCACAGCTTTGTATTCTGGGATAATTTCATATATATTAAATGTAATTCAATACAATAATGGATAGTATAAAAGGAAGCAAATGGATTGGATTTAGGGCGATTCCCTTCGTTAAACTTTCATTGTTTGCAATGATCATCGCATTCATTTCATGTGATGCACAGAAACCTGAGCGAGAAAACCTAACCGGATCTTATCCCTTTTTAAGTGGGAAATGGTCAGGAACAGGCAAATTCCTGGATGTCGGACTTGCAAAAGAATTGGGCAATGTGGACTTGTATGTGGAAATCCGGAACGACAATACCGTGTTGGCAAGAATTGGAAATTCGAGTTTATTGGAGACAAGTATTGAAAAAACAGACAAGGGATTTGAGATAAAGGGACTGCTCGACAAGCCTCTTAGCAACAACAAAAATGTTCTTAAAAAAGACCACCTGATTATTTTGTTGGTAAATCCTGTTCAATCTGGTAATGGTGTATTTGTCAGTGATGCCAATTTTCACTTGAAATCCAATTACACCTTTGACTTTAGTATGCGGGTAGGGGGTGTCGTTTTAAGTAGGGAGCAATAAAGTTCCTGCTACAACGCATTAAACTTGTCATTTTTTTGGTATTCCCAGACTAATCTTCTGCTTCAACATTTTTTAAATAGTCGATCCAGTAATAAGGCTTGGATTGCATTTCTTCGATGGCACTGCTAATGTTATTCGTGTCATCTGCATCAGGATTTACGGTGCTTTTCAGAAAGTTAACCCAATAATTGGGATCTTCTAACATGATTGTGGTTATCTGTGTGTCAGCCGCAAGGGTTTCGTCATTGCCGGCATAAGCAAGATTCTTGACTTCACTACCTGGGCTGGTATTTGTGAAAGACTTTGATGAATTTGTTGCCTGAACCGGGTTAAGACTTAAGAGGGAAACAAGAAGAATCAGGCTCCCGAAAATTTTGCTGAGGTGTAATGATGTCGTTTTCATACTATCTTTTTTTGATTGGTTACGATCTTATGACGACAAAATTACACCCATGTTACAGGCTGCGAAAGTCCTAATCGGTGAAGCCGGGAGGATTTTCGGTAAATGCGGGAAGGCGCAAAGTAAAACAGCGCTCAGGAGGAAAACAGACTGCTGATTTGGTTTAGAAAGGGTTTTATGGCAGGTAGCTCCCGTTCACATCACCCAGTTTCAGTGTTTTTATAATGAGGTTGCTGGTGTCAGCAGCGATGTTAACATTGGTTTCATCAAAAGTCCAGTCGCCAGCCGGGAAGCTGTTCATCTGGCCGGTAAAACGCTTAGAAATCATGAGTGCATCAAGGGAATTGACGACATTGTCTGCATTGACATCTGCAGCCTTGAGATAGATCCCCTGGAGTTGTGACAGCCCGACAAAATGCTTTAAAACCAGCATGGCATCTGCTGAATTGATGCCGCCACTAAGCCAATCACCGTTAAGTTGTGGCTGAAGGGAATATTGCCCGCCAGCTACAGAAGAGAAGCTATATAAACCGCTCACTGTCGTAATGTTATTGGCAATGATAACATTATTCGAATCAACCAAATCCACCGGGACATTCGCCATCCCGACCAGGCCGGAATTTGCATAAACAACCTTTCCGTTCAGATTGAAAGTACCTGCGGCTGAACCATCGTTGAATTTCCACAGCTCAAGCCCGCTGGCACTGAAATAGGTAGAGGCAAACCACAGCGAATTGTTGAAAACGAAAAAAAACTCGGTGAGGTTGTTGAGTGGGCTATAGGCATCATAACCGGAGACAAGCAGGGCTTCTGTGCCGGCAGCGGTGCCATCTGTTCTCCATAGTTGAAATCTATCGGCAAGGGAATACCCTCTGAAGTATATCTTGTTGTTGTAAAGGGTAAGATAATTGGGGTCCAGGTCTTCAGTTCCGGGAAATACATCCGCCATAATCATGGTTCCTGCAGGTGTTCCGTCGGATTTCCATAACTCTTCGCCATATGCAGTAGTCAAGGCATGGAGATATAAGGTGCTGTCCATCACAATCATGTTGTAGGCCGATAAGTCTGTAGTGTTGACGTAAGAGCTGTTTCCACTCCCGGGTTCAATATCCTTGATCATCATCGTTCCTGTATCCGCACCATTACTGCACCAAAGCTCCTGGCCATAGGTGCCTCCATCCCAGGCCCGGAAGAATAGCTTCCCTTTAAAGCTAATGAGGTTTACCGGCTTGCTGCCTCCAGAACCGGGATTGATGTTTTTAACCATTTTGGTGCCGGTCGTTGTGCCATCTGTAATAAAAAGTTCTGTACCTGTTCCGGTAGAGTCAGCTGAGAAAAAGAGCTTATCACCTACGATGGTAAAATAGGCAGGGTTGGAAGGACTACTGCCAGGCTTGATGTCACGTAAAAGTGTTGTACCGGCTGTAGTTCCGTCAGTGATGTAGGGTTCTCTGCCCTGGGAAGACACGCCGCCAATAAAGATCATTTTCGAACCAAAGACGATAACTTCCCCCCCTGAGTATCCACTATTGCTGCCTGATGCAAGGTCCTTGAAAAGATAGGTGCTGTCGGTTGTACCATAGGTCCGCCATAACTCATAACCAAACAGGCCATCTGTTGCCCCAAAATATAAATAATCGCCAAAAACGGTAAGGTCAGAGGGTGCACTACCGTTGGTCCCTGGCCTGATGTCTTTCAGGAGGGTGGTACCGGCTTCAGTCCCGTCACTAACCCAAACTTCCTCACCATTCGTTACATTGGTTGCAATGAAATACAATTTGCCTTTGAAGGAAGTAAGCTCTTCAGGCGCACTGCTGGCCAGACCTGGCTTGATGTCTTTCACCATGTGAGTGCCTCCCAGGGTGCCATCGGAAACATACAGTTCAGTGCCTGTTATGTTGTTATAAGCAGAATAAAAAAACTTGCCATCACATTCTGTGAGATACTTAGGATAGCTACTGGGTGATGGTGCCGGCCAGTTGAAAAGGTCAAATTGCTCGAAAGTCTGGGCTGCAAGGTTTTTTCCAAGAAATAGTAAGCAGGATAAAAATAATAATGTCGAAATTCTCTTTAAAATCATATGTGTTAAAGTAAATAGGTTGAATAATGCATTGTTGTGACAAAAATATTACTTTTTCCAACTAGCGGAGCCTTGTTTTGGAAAAATGAGCAATATTTCCAGTAAAATGCGTCAATGTTTAGGCAGAAAAAGTCTTTGACCCTGGGGTGTAAAAAAGCAAGCATCCCACTAGGGATGCTTGCTTCAAAGAGAGTCAGGGAAAGAATATGTGCCCTCACCAATTAAAATTCTACAGCAACTATTCTTCAGTTACGATGTGCTTGAGGCTATTGATCCAGTATTCCGGGTTGTTTTCCATTTCGTTCAGGTCACTGGCCGTGTTGAGGTTCTCGTCATCATTGGGGTTTACATTGTTTTTCAAATAGTTAACCCAGTATTTTGGATCATCAAGCATTTGGTTAGATCCTGATGTTGCTGTTGGAAGCGACTCATCGCGTCCATCATCAGCGCTTAGGCTAGGATTCATCATTTGGCTGGCAGCTGAGAGCTTTTTGTTAGAAACATTGGCATGTGCCGGGTAAAGTAAAGCAACAGTAAGTGCAATGAGCAATGTTGCGAGAATTTTGCTGATGTTTTGTGTTGTCGTTTTCATAATATCTTTTATTTGGGTTGAATCATGTTCTTATGGCGACAAATTTACACCCGCCACCCAGGCCTGCAAAACCCAAATCGGTGAACACCCTGAAATATTCGGTGAAGCTGGGTTTTCTTTTATTTTTTTGAACTATTAAAGTCAAAACCGTGAAAAATCGGACAACCCTATTCAAGTTTAAAGGTCTATCATATTAGATTGTTTTCTAACAATCCTTCTTAATTCGGTTCTTCCAAACTGCTTTTGTAAAAATCAGTAATTATGAAAAAGATCTGCAGGAATTTTATTGGCCCAATCCTTGTTCTGGGATTGTTTCTGATTCTCATAAACAGCTGTAAAAAAGATGATTCCGCAAGTGCAGGTTTGCCGGCGGGGATCGCTGTCGCTGATGTCGATGGTAACTATTATCATGCAGTAACCATTGGTAGCCAGGTGTGGTTGCTGGAAAACCTGAGAACCACCAAATACCGCGACGGGACGCCGATACAGGAGGTAAAAGACAACACAGCATGGACTCAGCTGACCAGTGGTGCCTGGTGTAATTACAACAATGACCCTGCGAACGCCAGTGTTTATGGGAGGTTGTACAACTTTTATGCAGTGGATGACAGTCGTAGCCTGGCCCCGGAAGGTTGGCATGTTGCCCGGGATGATGAATGGCGAACTTTAAATAATTTCCTGGCAACGAATGTCGGCAGCAAATTGAAAGAGAGTGGGAGTGCTCATTGGAGCAGTCCCAACGAAGGTGCCACCAACGAATCAGGATTTACGGCCCTGCCCGGAGGTGAGCGCTTGTATTTCGATGGCGCTTTTGGTTGTTTGAGAGATCTGGGCTTTTGGTGGACCTCAACCGATGTTGGAACGACAAGTGCCTATTACTATACCTTATATTCTGAGTACACCAATTTGTATGGGTGTACTACACACAAGCCCACGGGTTGTTCAGTGCGCTGTGTTAAGGATGTGCCCGGCAATTAATTTTTGAGCTAGACCATCTGCTTAGTCCAATAAAAAAAGCCTGTTAATCAATTGATTAACAGGCTTTTTTAAGTAACCTCGTGATCCCGACAGGATTCGAACCTGTGACCCGCAGCTTAGAAGGCTGCTGCTCTATCCAGCTGAGCTACGAGACCAACAATCTCTCATTCTCGCAGGGTCCGGATTCGTAACTGTGACTCTCCCGTTTAGCAACGGGATGCTCTATCCAGCTGAGCTACGAGACCCTCAGGATTGGTCGGGGTAGAAGGATTCGAACCTTCGATCTCCTGCTCCCAAAGCAGGCGCGATAACCGGGCTTCGCTATACCCCGAAAACTTTGGTCCTTAAATCCGGACCATTATTTTCAATCTTATTAATCAAAGAACGCCTCAAATTTCAATACTCACTCCCACTCTCACCCTCACTCTGTCCTTTTGGCGGAGAAGGGGGGATTCGAACCCCCGGTAAGGTTTCCCCTACGACAGTTTAGCAAACTGTTGGTTTCAGCCACTCACCCACCTCTCCGGTTAGGAGGGTGCAAAGATATACATTATCCCATTTATCCAACAAAAAATGAAATTATTTATTTTTTTTTATTCCGGACGGGGATTGTCCCATTGATACATCATGTCCTCGCCAAGGTTTGTCAGCTCAACCTGCCTGATTTCATTGACAAATGCCTTATTATAAGGGGTTTTGACTTTGATGTAGTTGTCGGTGAAGCCAAACATCCAGCCTTTGTGGTGATCTGATTCGAACAATACCGGCCTGCTCAGCCCTTTACAACTTTGATAAAAAATTTCTTTCTTTTTTTCTGAAAGCCTGTGCAGACGCTGACTCCTATCTGTTTTAAGACTGTCTTTTACTTTGTCCTCCATGCGTGCAGCCAGTGTTCCGGGTCGCTCTGAATAGGTGAACACATGGCAATAGGAGAGGGGAAGGGATTCTATAAAACGATAGGTATCCATGAAATCTTCCTCTGTCTCGCCCGGGAATCCCACGATGACATCAGCCGCGATACAGGCATGTGGCATCAACTCTTTTATCCTCAGCACCCTGGAGCGGAATACTGCCGTCTGGTAATGCCGCTTCATGAGCTTCAGGATCTTGTCTGAGCCACTTTGCAGCGGAATGTGGAAATGTGGCAGGAAACACTGTGATCCGGCCGACCAGCTGATCATCTCATCTGTCAGCAATTCTGGTTCTATGGAGGATATCCGCATCCTCGGGATGGCGGCTGCTGCATCCAGCGCCTTCATCAATTCGAACAGGCTGCTGCCTTCTTTGCTGCCAAAGTCGCCGACGTTCACGCCTGTCAGAATGATCTCCTGTATCCCCTGCGCAGCTACTTCCGCAACAAGACTCATCACCTGGCTAACGCTTGCCGACCGACTCAATCCCCTGGCAAAGGGAATGGTACAATAGCTGCAAAAGTAATCACAGCCATCCTGGACCTTCACAAAACTACGGGTTCTGTCGCCGGAGGAATATACAGCTATGAGGGAATCAGGGCGCGAAGCCAATTCAGGCAAGGCTTCAGTGGATTTGCCTTCCAGGCTTTCTGAAGGCGGTTCGGCAGTTTTAGAATTCCCTGATTTTACATCGATGTGGATTTCCTGTTCTGTCTTGCCTTCTTTTCGTCTTTGTTCTATGATTTGGAATAAGTCAAATTTGGTATTGCTTCCCAGCACTACATCGACACCTTCAAGGCTGGCGACTTCAGCAGGACGAAGTTGAGAGAAACATCCTACCACAGCGATGGAAGCCCCGGGATTGCGGGTCCTGGCCTGGCGGATGGCTTGTCTGCATTTTTTCTCGGCAACACCTGTCACGGAACATGTGTTGATGACATAAACGTCTGCCTGGGCATGAAAGTCAACCTGTTCGTACTCGTCTTCCCTGAATTGCCGCGCGATGCCGGAGGTTTCAGAGAAATTCAGTTTACAACCCAAAGTATGGAAAGCGATTCTTTTCTTCATGCGGCAAAGATAATCACGAAAAATCAATGCAGTGTTGCAGTGCAAATCCTTGTGGTGATGACCAGACTACAAACGGGCTTTGTCCATCCGTTGCAGCCATATCCCAAAAAGGATAAAGAGCAGTCCTACTATTGAGGAAATGAGGATTTGCTCAGCCAGGACAAAATGAATGAGGCCCAATGACAGGATGGGTGAGAGAAATATCAGGTTGGAGACTTTGGCTGTCGTTGATGAAAGTTGCAGGGCCATCAGCCAGATAATGAAGGTAATGCCCATCTCGAACAAGCCGATGTAGATGAGTCCCAGCCATGCTTCCGGTCCCGGGATTGCGAATCCACTGGTGAAAAGGACAAGGAAGAAGGCATATATGCTGCCAAAAAGGAAATTCCAGAAGAGTTTGTTGGTTTCTTCGCGGCTGTCTTTTACGTTCTGGATCCAGAACAAGGCCCAGACAAAGGCACTGCCCATGGCCATCATTCCGCCTAGGGGGTGGCTAAGCCTGAAACCCAAAAGATCGCCCTGCGTAATCACGATCACTGTGCCCAAAAAGCTGATAAACAAAGCAGTAAAGCTGAGTACACCTATTTTTTGCTTTAAGAGAGGTACCGAAAGGAATACAAGGACAAGTGGCCAGGTGTAGTTTAGCACAACGGCCTCTTGTGCAGGAATCATGTTATAGGCCTGCAAGAGAACAGCATAATATAAGAATGGATTCAGAAAACCCAAAAAGGCTGAATGCAGTATGCCTTTCCGGGAGGTCCTGGCGATCTCCCTGCCTTTTTTCTGAATTAGTAAAAAGCCCAGAAAAACTAGACAGGAGATTAGTGCCGCATAAAACAAAAGCTGAAAAGGGTCAAGGTAGCGCAAAGAAAGCTTGAAAGCCGTTCCAGCTGTAGCCCAGAAAACCACGGCTGTCAAGGCCAAAAATGTTGCTTTTCGCTGTTTCTCCATCATGCATTCATTTGCAGCAAAGCTAAGCGAAATCAGGCTAAGAAGGTAGCCTGCGGTTTTGCTGTTTTTTAGATTTCAAAGTATCGCTTCAACTCAAAAAAATCCCTTAGCTTTGGGCATGCAAGAAATGATCCTGATCCTGGACTTTGGTTCCCAGTATACTCAGCTGATTGCCAGGCGAGTAAGAGAGCTTAACGTGTATTGTGAAATACACCCTTTTCATCATATTCCTGAACTTACACCCAACATTAAAGGTGTCATCTTAAGCGGTAGTCCGTTTTCGGTGCGGGATCCTGAATCTCCACGTATCCCTTTGGAGAAATTCAGAGGACAGTCGCCACTACTCGGTGTTTGCTATGGTGCACAGCTTTTAGCCCAGGAGGGTGGGGGTGAGGTGAAAGCCTCGACAACCCGTGAATATGGCAGGGCAAACCTGAGCTTTATCGACGCGGATGACATGCTTTTTCAAGGCGTTTCGGCCAACAGTCAGGTATGGATGTCGCATGCCGACACCATCAAAACTGTTCCCGCCAACTTTAACATCATCTCCAGTACCCCAACAGTGGAAGTGGGTGGTTTTAAGGTAGAAGGTGAGGAAACCTATGGCATTCAGTTTCATCCGGAAGTCTACCATTCCTCTGAAGGCATGGTGCTGCTCAGGAATTTTATCGTGAATATCTGTGGTTGTCAGCAGAACTGGACTCCTGATTCCTTCGTAGATACCACCATTCGCGAATTAAAGGAGAAACTGGGCAACGACAAAGTCGTACTTGGTTTAAGTGGGGGCGTAGATTCTTCTGTTGCTGCCATTTTGATTCACAAGGCGATTGGTAAAAACCTGCATTGCGTTTTTATCGACAATGGCTTGCTTCGAAAAGATGAATTCCAGACAGTGCTTCATTCTTATCACGACATGAACCTTAATGTCATTGGTGTTGATGCAGGGAAGAAATTCCTGGATGCCCTCAAAGGCGTAAGTCTGCCAGAGGAGAAACGCAAAATCATCGGCAAGGTATTTATTGAGGTTTTCGATGAAGAAGCACATAAGATACAAGATGTGAAGTGGTTGGGTCAGGGCACTATTTATCCTGATGTGATTGAGTCGGTATCGGTAAATGGCCCCTCCGCGACCATCAAATCCCATCATAATGTAGGTGGATTGCCTGACTTCATGAAACTTAAAGTTGTGGAACCTCTGAATTCATTGTTTAAAGATGAAGTAAGAAGAGTTGGTACTGCCTTGGGTGTCAAGCCGGAAATCCTGAACCGTCATCCTTTTCCGGGTCCCGGATTGGGAATTCGTATCCTTGGCGATGTCACACCTGAAAAAGTGAGCCTTCTCCAGGAGGTGGATGCAATTTTCATCAATGCCCTGAAACATCATCAGCAATATGACAAGGTATGGCAGGCACTTTCTGTTTTGCTTCCTGTTCAGTCTGTGGGTGTTATGGGGGATGAAAGAACATATGAAAGTACAGTATGCCTTAGGGCTGTGACCTCAGTGGACGGAATGACAGCTGATTGGGCACATTTGCCGGCGGAATTTCTGGCAGAGGTATCCAATGAAATTATCAACAAAGTAAAAGGTGTCAACCGTGTTGTGTATGACATCAGCTCAAAACCTCCTGCAACCATTGAATGGGAATGACCTTCACGAACTAAGCCTATGACAACGAAAGCTGTGAGAATTCATTTGTTATTGACTTTGTTACTCTTGTTGCTTATTCCGGTTTTTGTTTATCCCCAGGACAAGAAGATAGAAAAGTCTGCCAAGGTTGTGATGATTCAGGGCAGGGAGTACTACCTTCATAAGGTTCAGAAAGGGCAGACTTTGTATTCTATCTCAAAAACATACAATGTTAGCCTGGAATTGATCTACCAGGAAAATAAAGAAGTTGAGCAGGGCATAAAAACAGGTCAGGAGATAAAAATCCCGGTACATGCAGCGGTCATTACGCCAGTGCCTGCAGAAAAACCTGCAGAAACTGCAAAACCTACCACTGATCCTGTCAAAGCCGTTACCAAGGCAGAACAACCAGTAAAAGACAGTGTTCAGAAGAAGCCGGCTGCGCAGGCTTGCAAGGCAGAGGCCCATCCAGAGGTTTTTAATATTGCTTTGATGTTGCCTTTGTATCTCGCAGAAATTGACAGCATCCAGGTTCAGCAAGAACAAGAACCTGCACTACCCGGATCATATAAGTCCTTGCGGTTTATCCAGTTTTATGAGGGCATGCTGATTGCCCTTGATTCCCTGGAGAAGGCTGGATTTTCCTGCAAACTGAATGTCTATGATGTGGATGAAGACTCGCTGAAGGTGAAAAAAATCCTGAAGAAGCCTGAAATGGAGAAGATGGACATGATCATCGGCCTGCTTTATGGGAATATCTTTGGGATTGTTTCGCAATTCGCTGCTGCTCATGAAATTATCCTGGTCAACCCGCTTAGCAACAAACATGCCTATATTGAAAACAAACCCAAGGTGATCCTGGCAAACCCGACTGTCAATGAGATGTCGGTTGAGATAGCCCGTTTTATCCTGGCTTCCTTCGGCGATGATAATGTCATCCTGCTGTCACCTGTAAAGGACAATGAGAAGAAGTCCTATGTCTCACTGAAAGAGAATCTTAAGACCTTGGGAAATCAGAAGAATTTACAGCCCGAACTTTTTAAAGAACATCCTGTCACCGGCATCACCAATACAAATTTGCTTCCCGTTCTGGTTAAAAACAAGCGTAACTTCCTGGTGCTTTTGTCGAACGACGAATTGTTGGTTTCCAATCTCATGCGGCAGGTGAAAATGTTGGATCCGGAGATCAGCGTAGTTCTCTTCGGGATGCCGGGCTGGGCGGATTTCAAAAGTCTTGAATCTCATGACCTGGTGAATTACAATTTTCATACTTATGCAAATTCTTTTATCGACTATCAGGATGCTGATGTAAAGGCATTTCTTCAGAAATTCAGAGAGAAATATGCCACAGAACCTGAAGAAAATGCTTTTCAGGGATACGACATCGCTTTTTATTTCTGTTCGGCACTCCTGGCATTTGGAAATAATTTTGAACCTTGCCTCCCGGAATTCAGACAAAAATCACTGAGTACCAACTATAAGTATAATCAGCATGGCAAAGATGGTATTGAGAATACCTATCTCAATATTGTCAATTACCAGGATTATCTTTTGCATGATGCCCGTAAGTAAATGTATAGCTGAAAATATTGCCTTCCCTTCAATAAACTATCAATCACTTCCTTAGTCTAAAACGTTCCATATTCATCATCTAAAAGGTAATTCATGAGGATAATTTACATTTTCGCCCTGATTTTTGTATTGGGGATTAGCCCGGTTTTTTCCCAGGAGTATTCGGGTGCTCAGGCCGATGCACGTTTCAAAGATGCTTCCATGCTTAGGATGAAACCCAATTCAACAATCCCTGATTATGTCAAATTGCAAGCCTCAGGGCAGTTTGAATATCCCGGATTGACAGACTGGATGCAGGCACGTTTCCATATTTCTGATAAACTTGGCATCAGACTGCTGAAGACAGAGAATGATAAAAAAATGGATATGGTGCATTACCGCCTAAGGCAGTCGTATCAAGGTGTTGATGTTTGGGATGCCAACTTTATCGTGCACAGCAAGGCAGGAAAAGTAGAGGCCATCAATGGAAAAATGTATCCTGAAATAACAAGCACAAACACTGCCTCACTCAGCGAACAGCAGGCTTTGGAATCTGCGCTGAAATGCATGAATGCTGAGCATTATAAATGGCAAAGCCCTGGCATGGAGCAATTGATTAAACACAATACAGGCAATCCCAATGCAACATATTACCCTAAAGGACAGCTTGTTCTATTACCTGCAGCGAATAACACCCATCGGTATACCTTTATGTTTAACATTTATGCGGATAAGCCTTTAAAGCGTTCCGAGGTTTTTGTTGATGCACAAAATGGTGATATTTTGCAGGAAAATGACAAAATTTATGAAAGTGATACTGTTGGATCTGCAGTGACCAAATACCTGGGTTTAAAGAAAATCACAACAGATCTGTTTGCAGAAAGCAATTTCCGCCTGAGAGAAAGTGGCAGGGGTGATGGCATCGAGACCTACAACCTGATGCAAGGAACTGACAATGCTGCAGCGGTTGATTTTACTGATGAGGACAACTTTTGGAATAATGTGAATGTGGCTCAGGACGAAATCGCTACAGATGGTCATTTTGGTGCTGAGATGACGTATGACTATTTTAAATTGATGCATGGCCGCAATAGTATTGATGATGCTGGTTTTAAGTTGATTAGCTATGTGCATTATGATGTAAACTATGCCAATGCATTCTGGGATGGTCAGGAAATGACCTATGGGGATGGCGATAATACCTATTCCCCATTTACTGCCATGGATATTTGTGGACATGAGATCACCCATGGTTTGACCGAATTTACAGCCAACCTCACCTATGCTTATGAATCAGGTGCCCTGAATGAAGGCTATTCTGACATTTTTGGTGTAATGGTCGAATTTTATGGTGATACTTTGAGTTCAGACTGGTTGATGGGTGAGGATATTGGGCAAGTGATCCGCTCCATGTCGAACCCCGGACAGTATCAGAATCCGGATACCTACCAGGGCAATAACTGGGCTACCGGTGGGGGCGACAATGGCGGGGTTCATACGAATTCCGGTGTTATCGATTATTGGTTTTACCTGGCTTCCCAGGGTGGAAACGGGACCAATGACAACAATGATGTCTATAGTGTTGCTGCGATGGGCAGGGACAAAGCAGCTGCAGTTTCCTACAGGACCCTGACAGCCTATTTGATTGCTGATGCCCAATATGAAGATGCCCGCTTTTATTCTATTCAGTCTGCCAAAGAGCTTTACGGGGATTGCTCTCCCGAAGTGCAAACCGTAACCAATGCATTTTATGCTGTTGGCGTGGGAAATGCCTTCACACCCGGGGTCAGCTGTGATTTCAATACAGGTATGGTGACATTTTGTACGCTTCCTGCTGCAGTTCAGTTCAGCAATTCCACCAGCAATGGTTCTACCTACCATTGGGATTTTGGCGATGGGACTACAAGTACCCAGGTAGCGCCTTCACATCTATATACGACAGAAGGGACATATTCCGTCACCCTGATCAGTGATGGAGGTGCCTGTGGGAGTGATACCCTTACGAAAGTCGATTTCATTGCCATTGATGCACCTGAAACTCCTGTTGTTACCTCTGCCTCTAATTGCGGCGGAGCAGCATCGCTCACACTCACTGCCATTGCAGCTGATAGTGTAAGATGGTATACCGGACCTATGGGCGGTCTCCCATTTTTTACAGGGACTACTTACACCACCCCCGTATTGACACAAACACAAAAGTATTATGTGTCAAATCAGATTGTTGCTCCCAGCGTTTTCGGAGCCAAAACGAACAAGTCGACCAACGGTAATTATTACACCAACAGCGCCTCCCACTTTGAAATCTTTGATGTCATCGCTCCTGTCAGGATAAAATCAGTAAAGGTTTATGCCAATTCTGCCGGGATGCGCAATGTAGAAGTGAGGAATTCTGCAGGCGTTGGCCTGGTCAGCACCAACATCAACATCCCTGCCGGTGAGAGCCGGATTACCCTGAATTTCGATGTTCCTGTTGGCACCGATTATCAACTGGCTGGTCCATTTAACCCAGATCTTTGGCGCGACAAGAGTGGTTGTACATATCCCTATACCATTCCCAATCTGTTGTCAATCACCGGAAGTAGTGCCACCCAGGCACCTACCAGTTATTTTTACTATTTCTACGATTGGGAAGTAGAGCCACAGTCCTGTTCAAGTCAAAGGGTGATGGTTGCAGCCTATATCAACTACGAAGATCCTGCACCTGCCTTTACAACCACACTGAGCGGAAACGGGCTCATCGCGCATTTTACCAATACCACAACAGAGGGTAACACTTTCCTCTGGAATTTTGGGGATGGGGAGAGTTCTACTTTGGAAAACCCCGTGCATACTTATGCTGATTTCGGATCCTATACTGTTAGTCTTGATGTCAGCAATGCCTGTGGTGCAGGCAGTGTTTCGCATCCACTTAACATCGTGTTGAATGTCCCTGAAACGGATGCCATCCATGGACTTCAACTGAGTCCAAATCCTGCTGAAAGCTATTTTGAAGCAAGTTATAATGTTGCCGGCAGCGGCATGTGCAGCATGCAGATTCTGGATTTGCTTGGAAAAGTAGTCTGGTCACAAGATCTCACGCAAGTTGCAGGCAATCAGAAACTCATAGTTCCTGTGGAATTCCTGAATTCCGGGATTTACACTGTCGTAATTACCTCAGCACAAGGGAAAATAGCCCAAAAGCTGGTTAAAAGGTAAGTCATTCTTTATTCCGGTGAATGATAAGTCACCAAGCCTTCAATAGGGGAGGCGATGAAGGGACCAGGCTGTATGCCGAGTCCCTTCATCGTTTTTAACAAAGTGTCCTGAAAATGGAATGCAATGGAGCCTGCAAAGCCATAAGAAAGGTTGTCTGACAGCCCGGCAGGGAGCAGCATATTGTTAAAAAATTGTGCAAAGGATGCTTCAACAAGGCTTTCAACAAAGGGGTGCTCCAGGTTTTCTTTCAGAAATGGCGTAAAACTCGCGATAAAAGCATTGGGTCCAGGCAGCCTGTAAATGGATTCAACAATGGTGCTTTCATCTTTTTTATAACGGGTAAAAAATTTCAGTCGCAATTCCTCCGGTAAGGATTTCCTGATATAACTACTGAGGAAAGCCTTGCCCATGTGTACGCCTCCGCCTTCGTCGCCGAGGATATAACCCAGGCTGGGTGGTTGATGAACGATCCTTCCCTCTTTGTAAACACAAGAATTTGAGCCAGTTCCAAGGATACAAGCCACGCCGCTGCCGTGTCTGAAAAGTGCACGTGCTGCACCCAGCATATCCGTCATGACATCTATGTCTGCATTTTCAAAATGCTCGTGCAGGACGTCGGCAATTTTATCCCGGTTTACCTGTAAACCCATTCCGGCACCATAGAAGAACAAAGATTCTATCTTTTCAGGGTAAAAGAAGGGCGCCAGGTCCTTGTCGATGGCGTCATCCATCTGTTGACGGCTGGTGAAAAATGGATTGAAACTCATGGTTTCCAGGCGTATACCGGGGTGTCCCGGCCTGATAACATACCATTCGGTGCGGGTACTTCCGCTGTCAGCAATTAGTATCATACCTTGTTTTCGATGGTGAATGTGAGGCCATCCTCTGCCAGTTCCGTTTCAGGAAAGACCGCTCTGGCCTCTTCAAGCAGAGGTGCCAGGTCTTTGTAACGGGCCGAAAAATGACCAATTATTAATTTTTTGGCACCGGCCAAAGTTGCGATTCTGGCAGCATCACAGGCCGTAGAATGATGTTTGTCGCGGGCCAGAGAAACTTCCTTTTCCATGAAGGTTGCTTCATGAAATAGCAGGTCAACACCTTTGATATAAGCAGGTAAGTCTTCAGAATAGCCGGTGTCAGTGCAATAAGCATAGGAGCTGGGAGGTCGCCCGGGCAGGGTGACATCCTTGTTGGCAATTAGCTCTCCCTCCAGCCCGTAAACATCCAGCCCGGCTTGCAGGTCTTTGTATGCCGACAATGGGATCCGCTTCTCCAGAACGATGTCTTTGCGTATGCTGCGGGCAAGCTCTTTTTCCCTTACCAGGAATCCACAGCAGGGGATTCCATGTGCAAGGGGTATCGTACTTACAGTGATTTGTTTGTCTTCAAAAATGACGGACTGAACCTCCTGCTTTGTCTGGTGGTAAATGACTTCGTATTTCAATGTCGTATAACTCAACCCCAATTGAAGATCGATGATTTGTTTTAGCGCTTCCGGCCCATACACATGGATAGGGTTCTCGCGCCCCAGTAGGTGTAAGCTGGTAAGTAAGCCAATCAACCCAAAAAAATGATCTCCATGCATGTGCGTAATGAAGATGTGATTGATTTTCAGCAAACTGAATTTGTTTCTTCTCAGTTGGATCTGCGTACCTTCAGCACAATCCAGCAGCAAAATTTCCTTACCTGCACGTAAAACCTGGGCGCTGGAAAACCGGGCACTCGTAGGTGTAGCGGAATTGCTGCCTAGTATGGTGAGGGAAAAGGGCATGGCTGAGAATTGTATTTGAGAGAAATGAGGCTTGCAAATTTAACTTTATTAGGGGAATGACGGATGTAAGGTTGAAGGAATCAAAGAAAGCTGGAATTACCAGCACCTTGTTCCGGCCCATCTATTTATATCCATTTCAAATTACAAGGCTGATGTACATATATAGAATATCTATTCTACCTTTGAAGTACCCAAATAAGCAATTGTGTCTAGAGTCGTTAATTTTTCTGAAGCAGTATCCATTGGAATTCACAGTATGGTGCTGATTGCACGTTCCAAAGAAACACTCAATGTGCTGAAGATTTCAGAAATGACAGGAGCCTCTAAACACCATGTGGCAAAAATCCTGCAACGTCTGGTCAAAGATAACTTTTTGTCATCGACAAGAGGACCCAATGGGGGCTTTACTTTGAAAAAAGCTGCAGACCAAATTAACCTGCTCGAAATCTATGAATCTATCGATGGTGTTATTACTGTCGACTCTTGCCCAATGGACAATGCCATTTGCCCTTTTGAAATGTGCCTTGTTGGAAATGTTGTAAATGGTGCAACCCGTGAAATCAGGAATCACCTTTCACAACAAGTCCTCTCCAATTATGCCTATAAAATGGGCGAACATCATCCAGTTACGAACTAACTAATATTTTTTTACCTATATTTGCGCAATTAAATACCGAAATACCTGATTAAAATTTTTCTATGAATAAAATCATCAACATCTCCGAGGCTTTTTCAATTGCAGCACACAGCATGGCCTACATCGCTGCAAAAGGGGAGAGGTTGAATGGACTGTATATTGCTGAGAATTTGGGGTTTTCCTCAAATCATACTGCCAAAGTGCTCAAACTATTGGTTAAACACAAATTCCTGATCTCTGAAAGAGGCCCTAAAGGTGGATTTCAGTTGAATGTACTTCCTGAAAACCTTAGCCTGCTTGATATTTATCTTGCAGTCGAAGGAAATTACCAGGAAAAACATAGCTGTCAGCATACACATGATTCCTGCCCTTTTGCGGAATGTGTTTTCGGCGATATCAGCAACAAGCTTTCTGCAGAGTTTAAGGAATACCTGCAAAATCATAGCATCAAAGACCTTATTAAAAAAGAACAACAATGAAGCGACAGATAATCAACATTGACGAAGAAAAGTGTGATGGATGTGCGATGTGCATCCCGAATTGTCATGAAGGAGCACTCCAGATAATTGATGGTAAAGCACGCTTAATCAGCGACTTATTTTGCGATGGTTTAGGGGCATGTCTTGGGCATTGTCCACAGGGAGCAATCACACTGGAAGAACGTGAAGCTGAACCCTACAATGAACGCCTGGTGATGGCACAGATCGTAAAACAAGGTCAGAACACCATCCTTGCCCACCTGGCCCACCTGCGTGAACACAATGAAGAAGGATTTCTCCTTGAAGCAATCGCCTATTTAAAAGAAAATAACATCGATATGACAGCATCATCAAAACCTGCCCATGACCATGGGCATGCTGCAGCAGGCTGCGGCTGCGGAGGCTCTATGGCCCGCGATTTCCGTGAAGAAACAACAGTAGCTGAACAAAGTCCGGCACAAGGAATGGCACAGGATGTTCCCTCTGAATTAAGGCAATGGCCGGTACAACTACACCTGCTAAACCCCGGCGCCAGTTATTTAAAAGGTGCTGACCTTGTCCTTGCTTCCGATTGCTCTGCCTTTACTGTCGGAAATTTTCATGCGCTTTACCTGAAAGGAAAAGCATTGGCCATCGCCTGTCCAAAACTGGATCAGGGCAAAGAAAGCTATATTGAAAAACTGGCCAGCATGATACGGGATGCTAAAATCAACACCATGACCGTGATTATGATGGAAGTACCCTGTTGCGGTGGTCTGATTCAACTGGCGAAAGTCGCCATGCAGCAAGCAGGACGGAAAATCCCGATCAAAGAAATTTATTTGTCAATCCGGGGAGAAGTTCTTTCAGAAGAGTGGGCGTAAATTGCCATAGCTTTATACCTTTGTGTACTAAGCTATAACCTATGCCAGATTTGTCGACCCGCTATATGGGTTTACAGCTCAAAAACCCGCTGATTGCAGGGAGTTCAGGATTGACTGCCCACATCGACACCATTACGGAACTGGCCAATGCCGGTGTTTCTGCAGTGGTGCTGAAATCTGTCTTCGAAGAGGATCTTGTTTGTCCGAACGACAAATTCAAGAACCCTGTCAGTCTTTTGTCTGCCTATCCCAAAAGCACTGATTCCAATGTGCCCCGTATCAAGCGCATTGGCATTGACAAGTATTTGAGTCTGATCGATCGCTGTAAAAAGGAATTGGACATCCCCATCATTGCCAGTATCAATTGCGTCTCCTCCTATGAGTGGATGTCCTTTGCACGCAAAATTGAGGCTTCGGGTGCCGATGGACTGGAACTCAATTTCTTTGTACCTCCGGCCGATCCGCTCAGAAGCAGTGAAGACAATGAAAAAGTCTATTTTGATGTCCTGACTGAATTGATGCGGAATGTAAAACTACCCCTGGCCATCAAAATCTCTCCCTATTTTGCCGGGATGACGAAGATGGCCCTGAAGCTGTCCTGGACAGGAATAGCCGGCATGGTTCTCTTCAACCGGTATTTTGTACCGGATATCGACATTGAGAAGTTGAGTGTGGTCCCCGGACCTCGTTACAGCCATCCTGATGAAATTTATCAATCTTTGCGTTGGACCGCTTTGTTGTCGGATCGTGTGATGTGCGACATTGCAGGGGCTACCGGCATTCACAACAGCGAAGGCCTGGTGAAAATGATGTTGGCCGGTGCCCGGGCTGTGCAGGTCACTTCGGCTTTTTATACCCATGGCACTGCCTACCCGGCTGTGATGTTACAGGGTCTGGAGGACTGGATGCAAAGGCATGATTTTGAAGACGTCAGGAGCTTTAATGGCAAGTTAAGCCTGAAAAAGGCAGAAAATCCGGCCGACTACGAACGCTTTCAATACCTCAGGAATTTCTCAGGTGCAGAAAACGACTAAAGCCCTACCGAAGATATGGCTTGCTGTTCCACTCATGAATGAGCTGGAAAACCTGCCATCTTTACTTGCTGATATTGAAAGCCAGTCCTATGTTGATTTCGAGCTGTATTGTTGTGTAAATCAACCCGATGCCTGGTGGGATGATCCGCTTAAACTGCACATTTGTGAAAACAACATGGATAGTCTTCGCTTCCTTTCGGAAAACAGCAGTTTTAAAATTATCGATGCTGCAAGCAAAGGACATGGCTGGAAGGGCAAGAACTATGGTGTGGGCTGGGCACGTAAAATGGTCATGGATGATTGTGCCGCCAAGGCCGATCCGGGGGATATCATCCTAAGCCTTGACGGTGATACCCACATCCCTCCCGGATATTTCGCTTCAATAGCAGAGAATTTAGGGACGCATCCTACTGCAACAGCGCTCTCTGTTCCTTATTATCACCCACTTACGGAGGATGAACAGGCAAATCGAGCCATCCTCCGTTATGAGATTTACATGCGGTATTATGCCCTCAATTTGTGGAGAATTGGATGTCCGTATTCTTTTACCGCACTTGGAAGTGCATTGGCTGTCCCGGTATGGGCCTACAAAAGAATAGGCGGGATGACACCCAACAAAAGTGGAGAAGACTTCTATTTCTTGCAGAAACTCAGGAAATATGGGGAGTTGCTGTTTTGGAATGCAGAAAAAGTATACCCGGCTGCTCGCTATTCTGACAGGGTATTTTTCGGAACAGGCCCTGCCATGATCAAAGGCATTTCAGGCGATTGGTCGAGTTATCCACTATACGACTTGGCAGAATTCGACCTGGTAAAGCACACTTATCAGCTTTTTCCGCAACTCTTTGAAGTGAGTATGCCAACACCCATGGATGACTTCCTCCTGTCGACATTCAAAGAAAAGGACTTATGGCAGCCCCTGCGCGACAACAATCCCCGAATTGCACGGTTTTTTCATGCCTGTCATGAGAAAATCGATGGTTTGAGAATACTACAGTTTTTAAAATCCAGACATAAGGCCGGGCAAGATACTGATGAAGAAAACCTGCGGACTTTTTTAAGGACTTTTTATGCTGAATCCGGCCGTAACCTTAGCTTCCCAATGCAAAAGATGCGTTTTGATGAGGCCAGCGTGTTGGAATTAAACCAATTGCGTGACTTTCTTTGCCAGGCAGAAGACGACTTTCAGAAACAACATTACCTTCGCCAAAGCATATGATAACGATACTTGGACCCACAGCCTGCGGGAAAACCGCATTGGCAGCTTACACAGCATCCCGTCTGAATGGAGAGGTGATCAGTGCTGATTCCCGCCAGGTATACCGAGGCATGGACATCGGAACCGGGAAAGACCTGGCAGACTATGTCATACAAGGCGTTCAGGTTCCTGTTCATCTTGTGGATATCCTGGACCCCAGGGAGGAATATAATGTTTATCGTTTTCATCAGGACTTTCAATCCTCCTTCAAAGACATTTCTCAAAGAGGTAAACTGCCTGTCCTGTGCGGAGGAACAGGACTATACCTGGATGCAGTATTGCAAGGATATAACCTTGTGAAAGTGCCTCAGAATTTGGAAAGAAGACAGGAACTGTCTCAGCGTCCCATGCAGGAATTGGTTGACTATCTTAGTTCATTCGGCCCCTTGCATTCTACGACAGACATCAGTTCTATAGATCGTGTTATCAAAGCAATTGAGCAAAAGGAATACTTTAAGTCAAATGATCTAAAGCCATTGCTTAATGAAGGTTATGAAAGTGTAATATTTGGAATTGCACCGGATAGAGCCCTCGTTCGTCAACGCATTACCAATCGACTGCAGCTTCGACTGGAACAAGGCATGGTGGCTGAAGTTGAAGGGTTGTTGCAACAAGGTGTAAGTCCGGAGCGCTTGATGGCCTTCGGATTGGAATACAAATGGCTCACTCTTTTCTGTACAGGCCAGATCAGTCATGACTATATGTTCAGTATGTTGAATACAGCCATTCACCAGTTTGCCAAGCGGCAAATGACCTGGTATCGACGCATGGAAAAGAAAGGCTTCGTGATTCATTGGTTTAATGGGAATGAAAATGTCGAAGAAATGTTTAACAAAATTGAAATATTGTTAAACAAATAAGCCAAAGCGTTGTTACATATTGAAACTAACACAATGAATCCTTTGAAAAATACCATATTGGTTTTGCTATTTGTTTTATCCGGCTTGCAGGCGTTCTCCCAGGCGGGGGTTCTCAAAGGCAGGGTCTACAATGCCAAGAACAACGAAACTTTGCCTTTTGTCAACATCATTGTAGCCGGAAATCCTCAGAAGGGAACTACCAGTGACATCAACGGCAATTACATGCTTACAGGGATTGAACCTGGTTATGTGAAACTGGAAGCCAGTGCTCTGGGTTATGAAAAAATACTGACAGAAGACATTCTTGTCACGAATGTTCATCCGGCACAATTGGACATTGCCATGAAAGAAGTGGCCGTAAAACTGGCTACTGTCGAAATAAAAGCCTCTCCCTTTACCCGTAAGCTGGAAAGCCCTGTCTCTCTGCAGACACTGAATATCTCCGAGATTGAGAAGAATCCCGGAGCCAACCGTGACATCTCCAGGGTATTGCAATCCCTGCCCGGTGTTGCTTCTGCACCCGCTTTCCGGAATGACATCATCGTCAGGGGGGGAGGTGCCAGCGAAAACCGTTTTTACCTCGATGGTATTGAAATCCCTAACATCAACCACTTTGCTACCCAAGGCGCTTCCGGTGGCCCGGTGGGCATCATCAATGCCGATTTCATCAGGGAAGTGGATTTCCTGGCCGGTGCTTTTCCTTCCAGCCGCGGCAATGCCCTGAGTTCTGTGATTGAGTTCAGACAGGTAGAGGGGAATCGCGACAAGTGGAATTTTAATGCCGCTGTCGGAGCCACTGACCTTGCCCTGACTGCCGATGGCCCCCTTTCAAAAGATGCAACACTTTTGGTTTCTGTTAGAAGGTCATACCTGCAGTTTTTGTTTGGTGTGATTGGACTTCCTTTTTTGCCGACCTACAATGACTACCAGCTGAAATACAAATGGAACATCAACAAAAACAACCAGTTTACCCTTATCAGCCTGGGGTCACTCGACCAGTTTAACCTCAATACCGGCATAAAAAATCCTGATGAGTTCCAGAAATATGTGCTGGGATACCTGCCCGTCTTCAAACAATGGAGTTATACCATCGGTGGTGTTTACAGGCATTTCAGGAAAAATGGCAATGACACCTGGGTCTTAAGTCGTAATATGTTGGATAACAGATCCTACAAATACCTTGATAACCTTGAGGTAGCTTCCAATAAGCTCCTGGATTACCAATCCCGCGAAATTGAAAACAAATTCCGCTATGAAGGCAATTCCGAAGTAGGAAAGACCCGGTTTAACTATGGCGGTGGACTGGAATATGCCAAATATACCAACAAGACCTACCAGAAGATTTTCTATGGCGACACCCTTATTGAGCGCAACTACGATGCCAGCCTGAATGTCATCAAAGGACATTTCTTTGGTCAGGCCACTCAGTCCTTTTTAAAAGAGCGCTTAGCCATCTCCTTGGGAATCAGGATGGATGCCAATGACTACTCCGTGAAAATGAACAATCCTCTGGACCAGTTTTCTCCCAGGTTCTCGGCTTCCTACCTGCTTACAGAGAAATGGACGCTGAATTTCAACACGGGCAGGTATTACCAATTGCCTCCCTACACCAGCATGGGTTTCCAGAGCAATAGCGGAGAGCTTGTCAACAAAACTCTGGGTCTTTCCTATATCTCAGCTGACCATTTTGTTTTGGGAACTGAATACCAGCCAAGCGCCAATTCCAGGGTTTCTATTGAGGGATTTTACAAACTCTACAGCAAATACCCTTTTTCTGTCACTGATTCTATTTCCCTCGCCAGCAAAGGTGCTGACTATGGCACTTATGGCGATGAGCTGCTTACCTCTGATTCCAAAGGCAGGGCTTATGGTATGGAAATCGTTTTCAGGGACAAAAGCCTGAAGAACTTCAACATCCTGGCGGCTTATACGCTGGTGCGCAGTGAGTTCACTAATTATTACGGAAAATATCTCCCTTCAGCCTGGGACAACAAACACATCTTTAACCTGACCCTCACCCGCAGCCTGAAAAGAAACTGGGATATCGGGCTGAAATGGCGTTATGTTGGCGGAGCTCCCTACACACCCTATGATATGGAAAAATCGAGCAGGGTAGAGGCCTGGGATGTGAAAGGGAGAGGTTACCTTAACTATTCCTTGTTCAATTCAGAGCGTCTCTCAGCCTTTCATCAGCTGGATGTGCGGGTAGACAAAGAGTATTTCTTTTCAGACTGGTCTTTGATGGTGTATCTGGATATACAGAACCTCTACAATTTCCAGGCTGAGAATTCCCCCATCGTGGTGAATTATGATGCCGAAGGCGTAATTCATAAGTTTACTGATGACCAGGGTGTAGCGCGTTATCAGCTGCGTGAAATCCCCGAAACCTCCGGCACGGTGTTGCCCACCATCGGTATTAAAGTAGAGTTCTGATCCGGAAGTTTGGGCTGAGCTATTGCTGTTAATTTCCGCTTGCTTTGTCCTCCAGCAATGGAACAAAGCGAAACTGCCCATATTCCTTTTCTTCAAATTCTGTCTCAGAAAGTTTTCGGTAGGTCTTCATGATCTGCACATCGCTTTGACCAACAGGGGCTACAATCAGCCCCCCGACTTTGAGCTGTTCTTTCAGAGGTTCCGGAAGGTAAGGTGCTGCAGCTGTGATCAGGATTTTGTCGAAAGGCGCAAAAGCAGGCAGGCCTTTGTATCCATCGCCATAAAAAGTTTTCACTGTATAACGCAGCGTTGGGATAAACTCCTTAGTTTTCATGTAGAGCGTTTTCTGACGTTCTACAGAAAATACCCTGGCACCGAGTTCTGCAAGGATCACGCTCTGATAACCGGAGCCTGTCCCGATTTCCAGCACACGCTCTCCTTTTTTGATGTTCAGCAGCTCTGTTTGAAAGGCCACAGTATAGGGCTGGGAGATGGTTTGCCCTGCGCCAATCGGGAAAGCTTTGTCCTGGTAAGCATATTCCAGGAAGCCGGAATCGAAGAAAAAATGCCTTGGGATCTTCTCAATGGCGGCCAGAACAGCTTCATCCTGAATTCCCTTCAGGCGTAACTCTTCAACCAATTTCTTTCGCAAGCCTTTGTGGCGGTAACTGTCTTCCATTTTTTATTCCGGATATGCAATGATGACTGCGAATTTAGGTATTCTGTAGCCGCAAAAAGTGTACTTTTGCAAAAAATACGAACAGGATGTTAAGGATAGGAGTATTAGGGGCCGGACATCTCGGCAAAATACATATTAAGTGTTTAAAACAGATCAGTGAATATGAACTGATAGGCTTTCACGACCTCGACGAGGAGCTTGCCCTGCAGGTAGAGAAAGACCTTGGCATTCCCTGGTTCCGTGATGTGGATGAACTCATCGATAGGGTAGATGTTGTTGATATTGTGACACCTACCATCGCGCATTTTGATTGTGCTTCACGGGCACTCAAAAAAGCCAGGCATGTGTTCATCGAAAAACCCATCGTAGCTACGCCGGATGAAGCACGTGAGCTGATTGCCATCGCTGCAGAAGCCAATGTGAAAGTCCAGGTGGGGCATGTCGAGCGTTTTAACCCGGCCTTCATCGCTGCACAGCCCTATTTCGCCTCACCACTCTTTATTGAATCACATCGCCTGGCCATGTTTAATCCCAGGGGTACTGATGTCCCGGTCATCCTGGATCTCATGATACATGACATTGACATTGTGCTGAGTATCGCAAAATCCAATGTTAAAAAAATCAGCGCCAGTGGCGTCTCTGTCGTGAGTGATACACCTGACATCGCCAATGCCCGCCTGGAATTTGAGAACGGATGCGTTGCCAACCTCACTGCCAGCCGCATCTCCATGAAAAACATGCGCAAAACCAGGGTGTTCCAGCGCAATGCCTATATCTCTGTGGATTTCCTCGAGAAAAAAGTGGAGATCATCCGCGTTGAAGATCCTGACCCTGCCAATGCCAATCCTTTTGCCATGCTCATCGAACTCGGTCATGGAAAAGGACAGAAACAGATCATCGTCGAAAAACCTGAGGTTGAGCCCATTAACGCCATTCAGACAGAACTCGAGAGCTTTGCCTTTGCCATCCGCAACAATACAGAGCCCTCTGTCACCATCATGGATGGCTACCAGGCACTCGACGTGGCATACAAGATCCTCGAAAAGTTGAACGACTGATCACGCAACGTTTTGGCAGGAATTCCGTATAAAAATAGTTTCGAACACAATAAGGTCGCGAATTCAGCGTTGACTTTCTTTAGTTTTTAGGGTAATATGCTTATGGATAAAACTACACTTTACTCTTTTTACTTTTTCTCCCTTTTCTTAATCAGCACCCTCTTGTTTTCCTCCTGCACTGCTTTTGAGGGAGAGCAGACAATTCCGGCTTACATCCACATCGATACCATTCTCCTGACACCCAATCCGGATGTGCAGGGTTCCAACAGCAACAAGATTACCGATGCCTGGGTTTATATCGATGATGAACTGGTCGGGACCTTTGAAATGCCCTGTACTTTCCCTGTCTTGAAGACCGGGAAACACAACATCAAAGTATTGGCAGGTATTAAAATGAATGGAATCGCCAGTACCCGTGTCTATTATCCTTATTATAAGGCATATACCACTGATATCACATTGACTGAAGAAGAAACGGATACCCTGCGTCCGATTGTCAGCTATTACCCCAGCACCAAATTCGTCTGGATCGAAGACTTCGAAAATGGCGGTAGTTCATTTGAACGTACCTCCCGCTCTGATACGATACTGGAAGTCACAACAAATCCTTCCCTGGTTTTTGAGGGAGATTATTCTGGTGCGATCTATTTGGGCGACAGTGCATTGATCTTTGAGGTGAGCTCATTGGAAGGATTCGTCCTGCCCAAAACACAACCTGTTTTCCTTGAACTCAATTATAAAACCAACAACTACCTCACTGTTGGTATTCTGGGGAATACGCCCGGTCAAGTTGTGCAGACCTCTGTCATGGTGCTCAACCATACCAGCAAATGGAACAAAGTTTACATCAACCTGACCGCCGACATTGGTCAGATCTCTGACGCTTCTGATTTCAAAATCTTTATCGGAATGTTAAGAGAAGAAGGTGTTGAACATCCTGAAGCCTTTATCGACAACATCAAACTCGTTACCTTTTAGGACCTATGAACGGAATGAACAAACCTCTTCAGGTAGCCAAATATGTCGCAGCCGATGTGATCGCTGCCGGGCTGGCCTGGGGTTTTTTCTTCATTTACCGGAAAGAGGCAGCTGAGCCCGGCTTCTTCAACCAGTTACAGGAGGCCATGAAAGACACCAATCTCTATATTGGATTGGCCACCATCCCCGTGTTCTGGCTTTTTCTTTATACCATGATGGGGACTTACCGCAAAATTTTTCGGAAATCTCGCCTTAGGGAACTTGGCCAAACCCTGACAATCTCTTTCATTGGCGTACTCGTGATCTTTTTTGCCCTCATCCTCGACGATACCATTGTCTCGTATAAGTCCTATTATAAGCTGTTCATCGTTCTTTTTAGTTTGCATTTTTTCCTGACCTTCTTTTTCCGCCTCATCCTCACCTCTATCACTGCCTACAGAATCCATCACAAGCTGATCGGCTTCAATACTGTCATTGTCGGGGGAAATGGAAATGCATTGAGTATTTATACTGAAATTGAAAATCAGGCAGCCCCTTCCGGGAATAACTTTGTGGGATTTGTAGACATCAACGGTCACAACAATATCAAGATTGAAAAGCACATCCCCAGGCTGGGTGGTTTTCATGAATTAAAGAGCATTGTAAGGGAATATGCCATTGAGGAGGTGATCATCGCTGTGGAACCTTCAGAACACAAAACCTTTGAGAATATCATCACAGCACTGGAAGATACAGAGGTCATGATCAAAATCATCCCGGGCATGAAAGACTACCTTTTGGGTTCGGTGAAGATGACATCCATCTTTCATGCACCTTTGATTGAAGTATCACCCGACCTCATGCCGGTATGGCAGACCTATCTGAAAAGAATCATCGACATAGTGGCCTCCATCATTGCCATGATCTTGTTGATTCCTGCTTACCTCGTCACAGCCCTGGGTGTAAAACTTACGTCCAAAGGCCCCATCATTTATTCACAAGAGCGGGTAGGACTGCATGGCAAATCCTTTGTGATGCATAAGTTCCGCTCTATGGCGCAAAATGCAGAAAATGGCAAGCCCATGCTTTCTTCCAAGAGCGACAGCAGGATCACGCCTTTCGGGAAGTTTATCAGGAAAGTCAGGTTGGATGAAATACCCCAGTTTTATTCAGTGTTGAAAGGCGATATGTCACTGGTAGGACCACGACCAGAGCGACAGTTTTTTATCGACCAGATCGTACAACAGGCACCGCATTACCGCTTGTTGCATAAAGTCAAGCCGGGCATCACTTCCTGGGGACAAGTGAAATATGGTTATGCCGAAAATGTGCCACAAATGGTGGAACGTCTTAAATACGACATCCTTTACATCGAAAATATGTCACTGGCCATGGACGTGAAAATCCTGATCTACACTGTCATGATCGTTTTACAGGGTCGCGGGAAATAGACCTCTGCCGCTTAGTTTTAATCTTCTTATCCAGTATTTTATGAAAACAAAAGCATTTTCCTGCTTCATTTTGTTTTCCCTTGTCGTGTTGTTAGGGCAATCCTGTAAAAAAGACAAACAGGAAGATACCTGGCCACAAGGTGTTTACAATCATTCTGCGATGCAAAATATCAATGGTTTTGTTGACCAACGGCCAGTCCTGCTTGCCAACAATGGCGTTACCTTAACAGAGTTTATTGCACTCAGCACAGATTCTGCCTGGGCGATGAGTGTAACAGACCAGACAAAACTCATGCAGGTCAGAGAGTCGGTGAGTTTTCCTGTTTCCACAACTGTTTTACAAAAAGTGATACCCCTGGAGGATGTCGGACTTTACATGAACAATACCTATGGGGGCACGGTCGGAGGCTTTGTTTCATCTGCAGGAGATGTAAAGAGCCTGAGCAGCCTGAGTGATATCTATTATGGTATGCGTCTGGATTATCCCGGCACCAAGTTCAAAGCTGATGGAGGTGGATATGCAATTTTGAGGTTCACAAGCAACCTGACCGACAACCTTCACATTCCGTATTGCCCTGAGATGGGTGGCACCCAGGCCCATGCCTGGCCTAATACAGGTGGTGGTTTTACGGCTTCAAGCCTGGGTGATGGCGGTTTTCCTGAGTACACCTTCAATGGCTATTATGCCCCTAATCAGGGCGGTGAATTGTATGAAGTAACACCTGCAGGAAATGAAATCCTGAGGGCGCAATATTCCGGAACGAAATGGTCCACAGTAGAGCCTGTCTCAAAAAATGCCATCGATCTCGCAGCTTCTGCACAAGTAAAAAATCCAATCCGAAATGGCGTCTATGCTGCAACACAAGGTGGAAAGTTATATCCGGCCCTTGGTTTTTCAGGTGGAAAGTGGCAGATTCAGACAGAAACAGGGACGATGATAGTCCAGTCTGATGCACTCGTAAACGTCACCAGCTATGCACTTTACAAAGGATATTCCCTGCATGTCAGGGGCTGCGACGGGCTGCATTATTATCTCAGCACGACAGACCCCAGCATCAGGCAAGCCTTGTCCTTAAAATCAGTCGATAAGGGGCTTTATGGCATTACTGTGCCCATAAAGGCGGTTGATAAAGTATGGGAAACAGTGATTTCGCTTTAGAGAAAATCCACGATTTCAATTTTTTTTTGTTTCGTTTTAACACTTTATTCAAAGACTGTTAATAGCCATTTCCACACTGGCATAACTTCTATATCTCCGGCAAGCTCTGGCGATAAATCGTCGTCATACAACAGCAAATACAAATCGGTTATATTAAATTTGTCCTTTACCTCAAGCAAGCCATTTATTTCTCTATCCCTGTTTTCAAGATTAAGCAGGTAGGAGACTTGTATTGCTTGAGTGAGCCGGGTTCCCTGCATGACAACAAAATCACATTCGTTTTTTCCTGAGTAATAAAAAAAATCAAGTTTTCGTCGTTTTAGTTCTATAAACACAATGTTTTCGAGAATTCTGCCTTTGTTTTCCGAAAAACTAAACCCTATCCGGTTTATCAAGCCGGGATCAATTGAAAATGCTTTCCGGGAATTCATTATCTGCTTTTTTACAGAAAAATCGAACTTGTGGAGATAAAAAAACAGATAGGATTGATTGTAGAAACCAAGATAATCCTTAATGGTGCTCAGGCTTTTAATTCCTGAGATTTTTTGCAGTGTAGCATAAGAGAATAGTTTTGTAGCATTTGCAAAAAAGTAAATTGCCATCAGTCTGAGTTCTTCAACCTGACTCAGGCGATAGCGGGCAATGATATCCCTATATAAAATGTCCTGAAAATACTGATTAAGGATATCAAGATTGTTTTCTTTTACCACCAAAGGAAAACCACCTTGTTTCATGTATTGGTCAAAAGTGCCTATGATCCTTGATTTAGAAGCAGATGAGAGTTTGTTTAAATTATAATTGATTTCCTTAAAAACCAGGATCTCTTTAAATGAAAAAGGTAATAATTCAATATTTAGATTTCGACCTGTTAGCGATGTCGCAATTTCAGAACTTAATAAATTTGCATTAGATCCGGTAATGAAAACTTTGATGTTCTGCTCATAAACACGATTAATAAATTTCTCCCAGTTTTTTACGTTTTGGATTTCATCAAAAAACAGAATTGGATTATTACCGTATAACTCACGATGAATACTTAATAATTTATCCAATATATCAACTTCAGCTATAACGCGTTCATCATCAAAATTGAAATAGCAATAATCGCTCCCACCTAATTCCATCTTTTGCTTAATCAAAAACAGCAATGAGGATTTACCACAACGTCTTACTCCGGTAATTACAATAACTTGTTGAGAAGCAATGTAATAATCAAGATTAAGATCTCTGGAAATGAGGTTTTTTTTATTCTCAAAAACTTCCTTTTGATCAAACAGAACTTCTTTAATCCGGTCTTTATTCATAACGAAAATATAAAATGTTCTTTGTCAGAGAACAAATATAATACATATTGTTCGTTGTTAGCGAATAATTTGAAATATTTTTCTTAACCATTGGTATGCCATGAAAGAAATCTCCGGGAATGCATTGACTTTTTGCAATTGACACCTGAATATATCACAGCAAAACATACACGAATTCTGATTATCAATGACATAGGCGAATGAAAAGCCTACAGAATCACCAAAGAAATTAATCCATCACTTCAGTAAAAATCTTTGATTAAAACCCCTGCAAGTCCATGGGTGCAGCGTCGATCATCGTCACCCATTTCCCCATCTTTTTCTGAATGACCCTGAAGTGGTGGTTGTCTTCCGGTGATATGAAAGAAATCGCTTCGCCGGGCGATTCGGCACGGCCTGTCCTGCCAATGCGATGAATGTAGTCTTTGGGTGAACGTGGCAATTCGTAATTGATCACAAAGGGCAGGAATTTAATGTCGATACCCCTGGAAACGAGGTCAGTGGCTACCAATACCCTGATTTTTCCGGCTTTGAAGCGGTAGAGGGCTTCTGTGCGGGCACCCTGGCTTTTCTTACTGTGCATGGAACGGGCTTCGATGCCATGGCGGCAGAGTTTATCTGCTACGTTTTCAGCGGCATAGACCGAAGAAACGAACACCAGCACTTGTTCCCAGCCATTGTGTTTGATGAGGTAGCGTAACAAGGGTCCTTTCCTGTCTTCTGAGACAAAATAGCCCAATTGGGAGATGAGGTCGATCTGGTCGACTTCGGCTTCTATCTTGATCACCAGGGGATCATGCAACAAGAGCTGGTTAATGTTGTTGAGGTCATCACTTAAAGTGGCCGAAAACAATAGATTCTGACGTTTTTCAGGCAGCAAGGCAAAAATGCGTTTCATCTCCTCCTGGAATCCCAGGTTGAGCATTTTGTCCGCTTCATCCAGCACCAGGCAGTCAATCCCCGACAAATGTACCGCATTGGATTCTACCAGTTCCAGTAACCTGCCTGGCGTTGCAATCAATACCTGCACGCCTTGCAGACCCATCATTTGTGGATTGATAGAAACACCCCCAAACACGGCCATCACCTTGACAGGCTGTGGCATACTGTCTGCATACTGCCTGAATACGCCTTCTACCTGAACTGCCAGTTCCCTGGTAGGCACCAGGACCAGCACCCTGGCATGCCTGTTTTTTGACGCCGTCTTGCCTTGAAGATTCATCAGGATCGGCAACACATAAGCCATGGTCTTCCCGGAACCGGTCTGGGCGATCCCCAAAACGTCCTTCTTTTGAAGAATAGCAGGGATCCCTGCTTCCTGAATAGGGTAGGGTGCTGTGTAATGTTGCTCAGCCAGGATGTTCAGTAAGGCTGGTGTAAGACCCAGTTCGGTAAAAGTCATAGTTTTTTGTTTTATAGTCCGGCAAAAATGAAAGGCTTGGTTTCCACGAATTTGCTGGCAGCATCTCCGGCATAAGTCTCGCCACCGGTTAAGCTGAGCCTTTTGGTAATGGCTTTTTCGGAAAAATCGATGTTCTTAAAATCTACCCAAAAGGTATTGGGTGTTAATACGGACTCAAAATAAAATACTTTGTTTTTATGATCTGCAACGGTACGCCAGCGGGTCGAAGAAATATTGGGCTGATTGGGTGTTGAGATGCCAAAAGGCACTGAACAATTCCTGATCACACTAAAAACGCTGGCAACGGCAACACGGGTGTTGTCGGTTTGTGGAATTGCTTTAACATAAAATGAGGCTCTTACAAAACGGTCAGCCGCCCTGTTGGTGCCGGGCAACATCGTCGTGCCACCAATCTCCTTCCAGTATTCATTCAGTGCCAGTTGTTTCTCGAAGATGGGAGAATTTGTCATCACCTGGTATGACCTGTCATGGTGAATTACCAGTTTGCCCTCGACGTATTCGAAGATGGCATTGTCGCCACTCGCATCGGAGATAGACAAATGCAAGGTTGCCATCATATCTTTTCCTGGAACATTGGCTGTGATAACAATGAATTTCTCTTTCCTTAATTCTGCCACAGTTTCTTCTACAGTCGAGAAATTGTCAAGCACATATTGCACCCAGGCAGCGATGCTTAAGCCAGGTTTTGTTTGATCCCATTTTGGGTATTTCGATTCGGCAAGCCAGAGCAGGTTGGCCACCAGTCCTTTTTCATTCATGCCTTCGGTGCTGGAAATGTCGTAAGCAGAGGCGATTATGCTACCATATTTCGATTTCCATTTCAGGGAGTTGGCTCCGGCTGCACCATCGCGTTCCATGCCTCTCGGAAAAACCCAAAGGTTCGACATAATGTCGTCCTGCCAATCCATAGAACGGGCTGTAAGAATAGTGCCATTAGGTCCCTGGTAAACGAATCTAGTACAGGCAGCAAGCTTACCAGATAGACTGATGGAGAGCAAAAAGAGAATGCTGAAAAATACTTTGTAAATTGTTTTCATGGTGTTGATGTTATAATGCGTTAATGGGAATATAACCATATTGAAGCAAACTAACAGTTATATTCAGGAAGTGTTTGGTTCTATGCCCTTTATATTTCGCCTCTTTCTATTTTCTGCACGATCATCTCGATCTCTTTGTCTTCGCCCTGGGGATCGTATTTTGATTTGAGGTTGTAACCCCAGAACCTTGCAAATCCCTGGAAGAAAAACGCCATCATGCTGCCTTTGAAGTCCTGAACCAGGTCGTAGGAGGAATTCCCGGTTTGTCTGTCCAGGAGCTTGATCAGTATCTTTCCCTGTGTAAACGACAGATTCTTGAGTTCTTCACCGTATTTGTCTTTCACCTCAGCTTCGACAGCCCGTATGGCTTCTTTGCGGTCTTTGCGTTTTGGGTTTTTGTTGAGTTGCGTCTCCAGTTCCCTGAAACGAAGCCCGGCCAGCTTGGCATAAGGATAAACTTTTTTGACATTGGCCACGAGGCGTGCAAAGCGTTTGGCTTCGATGGGGTCGGGGTTGATGACAGGAGCCCGCAAGGGAATTTCCGTCAATTCGATGACAGGAATGGTATCTCCCTTGATAATCCTGGCTTTGACAATGATGGTATCCGTTTGTGCCAGGCTGTGTACGCTTAGCAGCAACAAAAACATCAAAGAAAGCAGCAGTGTTCTCAAGGCTTTATTTCAGGTAAAACGTTTGAGGCTGCAAATATTATGCAACGCTTAATTGGGCGATCTTCGTTCTTAAAAGTTTTTCCCGCGCATATTCGGTAGTAATATGCAATTCGTTGGATCCGGGATTGGAGGGAAGCTCAAACATAGCATCAGTAAGGATGGCCTCGAGGATAGAACGCAGTCCGCGGGCACCCACTTTGTATTCAACGGCTTTGTCGACGATGAACTCAAAAACGCTTTCATCAAAGGTGAGTTTGATGTTGTCCATGGCAAACAGTTTGACAAACTGTTTTACGACAGCATTTTTCGGGTCAGTAAGGATTTTTCTCAGGACATGACGATCCAGGGGATCGAGGTAAGTCACCACCGGGAAACGACCGACTAATTCAGGAATCAGTCCGAAGGACTTCAAATCCTGGGGTGCGATGTATTGCAGGAGGTTTTCTTTGTCGATCTGGTCGCGTTCCACACCTGCATTATAGCCAACCATGCGGGTATTGAGCCTGGAGCCTATCTTTTTGTCAATGCCATCAAAAGCCCCACCTGAGATGAAAAGGATATTCTGGGTGTTGACCTGGATAAACTTCTGTTCCGGATGTTTTCTGCCACCCTGGGGTGGTACGTTGATGATGGCGCCTTCCAGGAGTTTCAGTAAGGCTTGCTGAACCCCTTCTCCGCTGACGTCGCGGTGATGGAGGGATTGTCGCTTTTGCGGGAAATCTTGTCGATTTCGTCGATGAAGACAATGCCTTTTTCCACAGCAGCTACATTATAATCAGCCACTTGCAGCAGTCGAACCAGGATGTTTTCCACGTCTTCTCCTACATAGCCGGCTTCGGTCAGTACAGTAGCATCAGCAATACAGAAAGGCACTTTCAGCATCCTGGCGATGGTACGGGCCAGCAAGGTCTTGCCGGTACCGGTCTCACCCACCAGGATGATGTTGGATTTTTCAATTTCCACATCATCTTCCTGAACACCGGCAGGTTGCATGACGCGTTTGTAGTGGTTGTAGACGGCCACAGACAATACCTTTTTGGCATCGTCCTGCCCGATCACATATTTGTCGAGATGGGCCTTGATCTCGTAAGGTTTCAGCAGTTCGAACTCAAGGGCACCGGCATTTTTGCGGTGAACTTCTTCCTTGACAATCATCCCTGCCTGCTCAACACAATGGTCGCAGATAAAGGCATCAAGTCCGTCAAGGAGTAAGTTTACTTCCTTGCGGCTGCGTCCACAAAATGAGCATTTTTCAAGCGTCTTGGCCATGTTGTATTCTTTATTCTTCTTTGGGCTTGCGAACCAGGATCTCGTCGATCATGCCATATTCTTTGGCTTCTTCGGCGGTCATCCAGTAATCGCGGTCGGCATCTTTTTCGATTTTTTTATAGGTCTGTCCTGAGTGCAATGCGATGATGTCATAAAGCTCTTTCTTGAGTTTCATGATTTCCCTTGCAGTGATCTCGATGTCAGAAGCTTGTCCTTCGGCACCACCCATGGGCTGGTGAATCAGGATGCGGCTGTGCGTCAGGGCTGTACGTTTGGTTTTCTCACCGGCACAAAGCAGCACAGCGCCCATAGAGGCAGCAATGCCTGTACAAATGGTGGCAACATTGGGAGAGATGTATTGCATGGTGTCATAGATCCCGAGACCGGCATAAACAGAACCACCAGGAGTGTTGAGGTAGATCTGAATGTCTTTGCGGTTGTCAACCGACTCCAGGAACAAAAGCTGTGCCTGGATGATGTTGGCGACAGTATCATCGATGGGCACGCCCAGGAAGATGATACGGTCCATCATCAGTCGTGAGAACACATCCATGGTGGCGATGTTCAGCTGACGTTCCTCGATGATGGTAGGGGAGATATAACCTGCGGCGATGCTGTTGTAACGGTGCAGGGTAGCACTGCCGATACCGCGGTGATGAATGGCATATTTTCTGAATTCGTCCATGGTGATGAAATTTTAGTGGTGGTGGGTCGGATCTAGTTTGTGGAATTCTTCATGCCCGACATTGATGGTGTTCAGTGTGATTTTCTCTTTAAACAAGCGCACCAGCTTATTGTTGTATAACATGTCGAAAATCTGCTGAGCATCTTCTTTTTTCTGAAGGTGTTTCTCGGCGAGCATGGTGAGTGTCTTTTCCTGTTCTTCACCATCCATGGGCAGCGCACCCTGACTGGCGAAATAGGAACGGTATCTTTCTTTTACAAAATCCAGGACTTCTGCGGGCTCAACCCTGAGGTCATATTTCTCGATTATCCTGTTTTCGATCAACTGCCATTTCATGCTTTCGAAGATCTTTGGAAAATCAGGTTCGCTATGGTAGTGTCCGTGATCGTGTCCGTGCTCATGGTCATGTCCGTGATCGTGGTCGTGATCGTGGTCGTGATCATGGTCATGATCGTGATCGTGGTCATGGCTGTGGCCATGATCATGACCTTCATGCGCACTTTCTTCACGGTCCATAATCCAGCGTTTCAGGAAGTTTTCAGGTAATTCGTGGTCGAATTCTTTCAGCAGGACCTTCCTGACGTTGGTGAAAAAGTTCAGTTCACTTTCATTCTGCAGAGAAAATTCCATGTCAGCACGTAAAGCTTCTCTGAAGCCTTCTTCCGTGGTAATTTCTTTGCCCGGGAAAAGCTTGTTGTAGAGCGTTTCATTCATCTCAGATTCATCGAGATGTTCTACAGAAATTACGGCGAGTTCGAAGTCATTCACGACATCAACCACTTGTTCTTTCTGAATATTCAGGAGATAGCTGATGCGGGAATCGTCATTCATGGCCTGTTTAGGGTTGAAGACGAATTTGTCGCCGGATTTCAGTCCCACGAGTTTTTCCTTCACTGCTTCATCGTCGAAAATCGTTTCTGTGATTCTGCGGGTGTTGGTGAAGCCACCTTCCAGGATTTCACCATTTTTGTCGAGTTCGGAGATGGTGACATGCAGCCAATCGCCTTTGGCAGCTACTTCAGTGTCTTTGAATTCACCATAAGAGCGACGTATGGTCTCCAGTTCTTTGTCGAGTTCTTCATCGCTTACCACGATCTTCAGGAAGTCGGCAGTGATGTTTTCTGTAAGCTCTGTATCGATCTCAGGTGCAATTCCGATGTCGAAGAAGAATTCAAAATCCCCGGGCTGTTCCCAGTTGGGTTTGGGTGTTCTTTCTTCGTTGGCAAGCGGGTTGCCAAGGGTTTTGATGTTATTTTCAGTAAGATAATTACTCAGGGAGTCGTTGAGCATCTGGGTAATCTCGTCAGCCAAAAGGGCTTTGCCATACATTTTCTGCACGACACCCAGTGGCACCATACCTGGACGGAAGCCGGGCATATTGGCCTTTTTCTGGTAGTCTTTCAGTTTTTTGTTGACTTTGTCGGTGTAGTCCTCAGGGCTTAGTACGATCCGGATGGAGGCTTCCAGCTTCCCGGTTTCTTCTGTGGTGATATTCATTCAGTATAAGTATTTGTTTTCTTAAAAATGGGTGCAAAGATAGGTAAAATTATTTTTGCATTTTTCTTTCCACTAAAATGCGTTTTTCCGTCTATAAATAAGGAAGATGAGCATGTCAACAAGCCTTGATTGGTTTCAGGAATTGAAACCCTGCAGCGCGGGCTTTGCTCATATGTTGCCGGCAGGCTGAAAAGAATGAAAGAATTGATCCCAAAAGATTAATTTTGGGGAGTTACTGATAATGTGAATGAAGGATAATACAACAGGGCAATGAATCAGGAGGTACCAAATCCGGAATTAAAGCTGGCATTCGATTTTGTGCAGCTTACCAATGCGAACATTTTCCTTACCGGCAAGGCTGGTACAGGCAAGACTACTTTTTTGCGCAATCTGAAGTCGCAGCTCTCGAAACGCATGATTGTTGTTGCACCAACGGGTGTTGCGGCCATCAATGCAGGAGGTGTAACGATACATTCTTTTTTTCAATTGCATTTCGGACCTCATATTCCTGATCAGGAACACCAGCCCGGCCGACAGGAAAATGCCAGGGGAGGCTTCGAAGCTCAACGGTTCAACCGTGAGAAAATCAACATCATCCGCAGCCTCGACCTGCTCATCATCGACGAGATCAGCATGGTACGTTCGGATGTGCTGGATGCCATCGATGAAGTGCTTCGTCGCTATAAAGACCGTTACAAGCCCTTCGGTGGGGTTCAGCTCTTGATGATTGGCGACCTTCAACAACTTGCTCCTGTGGTGAAGGATGATGAATGGAACATGTTGCGTGAATATTATACCAATATGTTTTTCTTCAGTAGTCGTGCCCTGAAGAAAACACAGTTTGTGAGCATTGAACTGAAACACATTTACCGCCAGAGTGAAGCAAATTTTATCAGGCTGCTTAACAATGTCAGGGATAACCGCATCGATCAACGGGTATTGGATGAATTGAATTCACGCTATATCCCAGGATTTGGTAAAGATTCAGCCGAAGGATACATTACGCTTACGACTCACAATGCCCAATCTCATGCCATCAATGAAGCACGCCTCGATAAGCTGAAAACCAGCCGTTATCGTTTTACCGCCAAGGTGGAAGGCGAATTCCCGGAGTTTAGCTATCCAACAGATTATGAGCTGATTGTAAAGGAAGGTGCACAGGTGATGTTCGTGAAAAATGATATCTCCCGCGACAAGCTTTTCTACAATGGCAAGATCGGTGTTGTGGTGGAAATCGAAGAAGACACGATTTTTGTCAAATGCGAGGGCGATGATGATGTAATTGGCGTAGATCCTACAGAATGGCAAAATAACAAATACACCATCGATGAACAGACGAAGGAAATCACTGAGTCTGTGCTGGGTAAGTTTGTACAATATCCCCTAAAACTGGCCTGGGCCATCACCATCCACAAAAGCCAGGGCTTGACCTTCAGCAAAGCCATCATTGATGCAAATGCTGCCTTTGCACATGGGCAGGTCTATGTAGCCTTGAGCCGCTGCAAGACTTTTGAAGGCCTGGTGCTGAGCTCTCCGATTGCGCAATCTTCGATCAAAAGCGACCTCAATGTGAAGGACTTTTCTGAGGAAATCGTCCAGAATCACCCGGGTGAGAAAGAACTGACCGCCTCAAAAATTGCCTATCAGCAAACCTTGCTGGCTGAATTGTTCGATTTTGGTACTGTGCAACGCCGGCTGAATTATTGTCAGAAGCTTATCCGGGAACACCAGACTGTGCTGCTTCCGGGCTTTATCAAGCATTTTGCCGACATGAATACGGTCATGCAGGAAGAGCTGAATACCGTTGCCGCCAAATTCAATGTTCAGCTGACACAATTGCTCGCGCTGGATCCCTTGGTTGAAGGACATCTTGCCTTACAGGAGCGCATCATACAGGCTTGTAAATGGTTTGCTGAAAAAACCGAACTTAAGTTGTGTCGTGTTTTGCAAAGCATTGAAATTGAGACCGATAACAAAGCCTTGAAGAAATCACTCAAGGAAGGTCTTGCCAACCTTACTCAGGAAGCCATGATAAAATTAGCTGGTTTTAAAGTTTGTTCGCAGGGTTTCTCTGTCGTGAAGTATTTGGAAGCCAAGGCAAAAGCCGCTATTGAAAAACCTCAGCTCAAGCAGGAAACCAAAAAGACAGAAGCCGCCACCCATGAATCCAGTTCCGGTAGTGCACATCCGTTATTATACAAAACACTGAAGGTCTGGCGTGATTTTCTGGCTGAAGAACAGGGAGTACCTGCCTTTATGGTGCTTCCCCAAAAGACATTGTATGAGATTGTCGACCATTTGCCCATGAGTGAATCAGCCTTGAAACACATTGATGGCATTGGTAAAAAGAAGTTCGATTCCTACGGCGCAAAAATTCTGGATATTGTGAGACTCTATGTTGAAATCAACAACATTCCTGTAAATGCGAAGGAAATAGAATACAAAGAAGCTGTCAAAAAGAAAAAGCCGGAGAAGGGAGAATCTCAGGAACTTAGCTATGAAATGTTCGAGGCAGGCAAGTCTGTGAAAGAAATTGCCAAAGTCCGTTCACTGACCATATCGACAGTAGAAGGACATCTTTGTGTCTACGTCAGGCAAGGCAAAATCGATGTCTTGCGTTTGGTGTCGCCTGAGAAATATAAAATCATCGCTGAACACCTCAGGAAAAACCGAAGCAGTCCCATGTCTTCTGTCCTTGAAGCCCTGGGCTCACAAATCACCTATAGCGAATTACGTTTTGTCCAGAATGCCATGTTTCATTCAGACCCTTCCCGTTAGCCTACATTCCCCATTTCAGAGAAAGGATGAAATTACGTCCCGGTGCATTAATCCCTGATGAAAAGGTTCTGTATTGTATGTCCATCAGGTTTTCTATGCCAAGCTGTGCTGAAAAATGAGCGATGAGTTTGTAGCTAAGGCTCAGGTTTAAGGTATACCATGCCGGCATGCCCTTGGGTGTGGCATAGGCTTCGTTGTCTTCCGCACCTATCCGATAGTCCTTCAGCTTCTTCCAGCCATTGAAGACACTAAAAAACTGAGCATCCCATTTGGCTTTCCTGAACCCGAGGTGGACTTTCCCATAAATTGGTGGGATATGGTCCAGGGGCATCGCATAGTTGTCGCTTTCTTTGATCCTGCCATAGGTGAAAGTGATGTTTGCACCGTAATACCAGGGGAGTGGTTCTGCCAGGAGAGTAGAGGAAAACCCGGCAACCAGAGCTTCTTGTTTGTTCTGATTGGCATATATCATACTCATGCTGCCATCATATAAAATGGAATCCTGCCCGTTGTACTGAAATGGATCAGTTACAATGGCATTGTGGAAAAGGGTGTAAAAGAAGACATTTTCCCATTTTATGTAATCAGAGAATTTGTAATCCACACAAAAGTCGAAATTATAAGAGCGTTCTGGTTTTAAGTCTGGATTGGGCACGATGAGAACGCCAGGTGCTGATTCAAAGACTTTGGCCAGGTCATCCACATTGGGAACCCTGAATCCGGAAGAAAGATTCACAGCATAACGCAAGGATTTTGAGGGCTGGTATACCAAACCAACAGAGCCCGAACTTACCACATTCTTCTGTGTCACCTCATGATAAGGCAGGTGGAAAAAGCTGGTGTCCTTAAAGGTGGAATGCAAGCTGGTGTATCCTATCCTGATGCCGTCGTTCAAAGTCCATTTTTCGTTGAAGTTCATCCGGTGTGAATAATAAACTGACACCGTATTCATGGTGTTATCCCCATCAGGATAGCGTGTGTCAAGTCCGGATTCCACATTGCTGAGGATGTCTTTGGATACAGCCGTGGATTTCAGTTTATTCAGTTGAACATCGATGCCAAATCTCAATTCATTTCTGGACCAGGATTTTACTGCGTCAATGTTGATACCGGAAACGCTTACATCTTCAGTTCTGCCATCCAGGTTGTTTTTGCCGAATTTTCTGCTGAACCTGCTTTCCTGCACCTTTTGGAAATTGTAGCCTGCACGGATGTTGTCGAAGCCGAATTTGTTCTTCAGTTTAAAGTCATAAGCAGCCAGCAGCCGGTATTGCGGGCCATAATACCATTCAGCATATTTTAAACCATTGGCGCTGGGGTCAGTGAGCCTGTCATACCTGGGCACATTGGAAGAATTGGAAAGCTGGAAGTTGATCTGATGGCTTACATGTTCCCCTGATTTGATGACAAGTTTTTCGATGATGTCGGTTTGGCGGTATCCGCTGAATTTTTGGATAAAACGATTGCTGTTTTTTACGAGCGAATCTTTGTTATTGAAGCGCTTTACGTAGTAATTTCTTTCGCCGAAAGCTTCTTTATAAAATGGGTTTTTCGTTTTGCCCATGGTGACATCACCAAAGTCATTTTGGGTGATAGAGGTAAATGAACCAATATTTTTGCTTGCAAGATAAACACCCAAATGCATATTCCATTCATTGGCAGCAGAGGCATAGCGAGCACCGGCTTCAGCAGATAGCTCTAATTCTCCGGATTTCTTGGCAAAGCGTGGGTTTTTCGTGAAAAGGTGGATGGCGCCGCCCAGGGCATCGCTGCCATAAACCGTGGAAGAGGGACCATACAAAATCTCTATTTTTTCCAGTGCTGCCGGGTCGATGGTGATGACATTCTGAAGATGACCGGCGCGGTAGATGAGGTTATTCATCCTGATGCCATCGACGACGAGTACAATACGGCTGGCCTCAAATCCACGAATCACGGGACTTCCGCCGCCTTGCTGACTTTTCTGAACAACAAGGTTCCCGGAGGCTGCGAGCAAGTCGGCTGTATTTGTCGCATTGATCTGTCTGATCTGAATTGGTGTGATCATTTCCAGGGGCTGGGAGATCTTGTCTTTGTTTTCCTCGACCTTATTGGCGGAGATAACAACTTTTTCGAGATTGATGTTTCTAAGAGCCTCCTGGGCGGTTGCAACAAAAGAGAGCAGGAGTAGAGACACAAGAAGCAGCGCGTATTTCATTGCAATAATTTAAGGATCAAAACTACATAATTAAACAAAGATGAATCCCTGAAAAGACAAAATAAAAAGGCTACATCAATGACTTGCCGCAAGATGAAAGGACTGCCAATCATACCGTCGGTAGAAAATTAATGTAGCCTTTTAGGGTAATGGTTTACCCTGGCATATCATCGGTTGCGGAAGCAAAAATCCTTCTCAACCTGTTAGGCTTAAGTCCTTAGACTAAAGCACGAATAAGCTTTGCTTAGTAGCTGTTTCTGTATCCGCCACCGCCGCCGCCACGGTTTCCACCGCCGCCACCGCCGCTGTTTCTGTCATAATTCTGGCGTGGGGGACGGTCGCCTTGTGGTTTTGGTCTAGCTTCATTAACAACCAAAGGCCTGCGCAGGAATTCAGTGTTGTGAAGGGTGTCGATAGCTTGCTGTCCAGCATCGCCATCAGCCATTTCAACAAAACCAAAACCTCTTGAGCGTCCGGTGAAATTATCTTTCATAAGTTTCACTGATGTAACTTCGCCAAATTCTGAGAATAGGTCAATCACTTCTTGTTCAGTAGCCTGGTGGCTAAGATTTCCGACATAAATCGTCATAATACAATAAATTAAAAAAATTAATAAAAAACTCGGGCCGCCAACCAGGAAAATGAACAAGAATCATATCAAAACCAGACAGGCAATACCAAATTGCGGACAAATGTAATGTTTTAAACAATGTGATACAAGAAAAATTAAGCCCGGGCGACGCCCCTGCATTGCGCTCAGAATCATCGAAGCATTCTATTCGCAAGGATGCTGTTTGGTAAAAAAAAAAGCCCCGATGAATCAGGGCTCTGTGTGCGGGTGAAGGGACTCGAACCCATACGTCGCTAAACACCAGATCCTAAGTCTGGCGCGTCTACCAATTTCGCCACACCCGCGGTGAAACGGCTGCAAAGGTAGAAAATATTTTCAAATATTATTGTTTCCTGTGAAACAGGGAATCCTGCTCTTTTCCTTAACTTTACCAACATGCTGAGAATAGCCTTCCTTGTTGGTATACTTCTCCTTTGTGTTCAGGCACAAGCCCAGGAGATGCTAGGGATGAATACTGGTAGTTTTTCCGGCATTCATGGCGTCACTCTTAACCCGGCAAGCATGATCAATGCCAGACAGTACATCGATATTCAGGTCTTGGGTGTGGCCAGTTTTGTGGACAACAACTATCTCTATGTCCCAAAGGAGGATTATTCATTGCATACTATTATGACCCAACAAGGGCAGCTTTACACAGAGGAGCATCCTTCGCCCGACAAATACACCATATACGATTATTACACCAAACAGGATAAAAAGGTGTATTCTTCTTTGCATGTAATGAGCCCTGGCTTAATGTTAAGTGCAGAAAATCATGCCTTTGCCTTTCAAACTCAATACAGGAACCTCTTGTCCTTGCGCGACATCCCCTTTCATGTTGCTAAGTTTGCTTTAGAAGGATTGAGTTATGAACCTCAGCAAAATTTGCAATATCAAGCTAAGGATTTTCAGATCTCTGAGCTCAATTGGGCTGAGATGGATTTCAGCTATGCTTACAGGATCTATCATAAAAACAGTGATGCATGGTCAATTGGAATTACCGCCAAGCGACTTGCCGGTATTGCCGGCTTCAACATGTTAGTCAGGGATGCTGAATACATGGCACCCAGCCATGACACCCTGTATGTTTATAACCTGGATGCAGATATCGGCATTTCTGTCCCGATAGATTCCAAATCCAATGACCCAACATTGAACCAGCGGATCTTTCGCGGGAATGGCTGGGGCTGGGACTTTGGGATTTACTATCAACACAGCCTTGTCAGAGAACCCAGAAGCAGGAGGATGAGTCCAAGTCTTTGTGGACAGCCCTTTCGTGACTACCGCTTTAAAATCGGTCTGTCCTTACTTGACTTTGGGAAGATCCACTTCAAGCAAGATGCAAATTTGTTGAAATTCAACAACGTAGATGTTTTTTGGCCCGCTATTGATACCACGAAATATGACAACATTGACCAGGCCATTGACGACCTGAGCACCAGGTTTTATGGAGATTCCACTGCCGCAAGGGTAGCAAATGATTTCTATATGCCACTGCCGACTATGCTTTGTTTGCAATATGATCAGAATATCGGGAAAGGGTTTTATGTGAATACCGTGTTGATGTATGGCCTGCGACTTAGCCCGGAAACGCCTTGGCGCCCTTCACAACTCGCTGTTGTTCCGCGTTTTGAGAGTCGCAACTTCAGTGCTTCTATGCCCATTTCTTTGTACGACCTCAACAGGCTCAGGGTAGGGGCTTGCTTTCGTATCTTTTTTCTGACTGTGGGCACAGATATGCTGCGTCCTTTCATTGGGGGAAGCGATTTTACCGGCATAGATGTTTATGGCTCACTGAAAATCAGCCTGAACAAAGGATATTGCAAGAAAAAGGGCAAAATCAGGCATTGTGGAAATGCCGAATACCTGAACTTCCTGAGGCTCAGGAGATAGCTTAGTGAGCTGCTGTTTTTACATCCAGTGCATCCCGTAAGGCATTGCCCACCAGCATAAAGGCCAGCACCAGCAACATAATGGCAAGGCCTGGAAGGATCGCCAGATAGGCAGAGTCAAGGATAATATAGCCATAATTGTCACGGATCATACTACCCCAGGAAGGCATTGGTGGTTGAACCCCGATACCCAGGAAGCTCAAGCCTGCTTCGATCAGGATGGCAGAGGCAAAATTGCCTGCAGAAATCACGATGACAGGGCTCATCACATTGGGCAGTATATGCCGGTAAATGGTTCTGAAGTTGCTGAATCCAAGTGCTTTCGTGGCTTCCACATATTCCTTTTCGCGGATGCTCAGGATCTGGCCACGACATACCCTTGCCACCTCGACCCACATCGTAAGTCCAACTGCAACAAAGACTTGCCAGAAACCACGTCCCAGCGCAAAAGTGATTGCAATAACAAGCAAAAGCGTCGGTATACTCCATACTACATTGATAAACCACACCACCACATCATCAACCCATCCCCTGAAGAATCCCCCAAGCGAGCCGATGGTGATGCCAATCAACAGAGAGATCAATACAGAGATAAAGCCAACAGCGAGGCTGACCCTTGAGCCGATGATGAGCATACTCAGGAGGTCACGACCATAGCGATCAGTCCCAAGCCAATAAGTACGTTTGACTTGTTTTACTTCATCGCCGGGTTTCGTGATGATGGTCACTTCTTTGCCGGTCTCGCCCGGTATTCCTGTATATTCTACGGCAATGATTTTCCTACCGTCAGTTGACCACGAAGAAATTGGTATTTCAGAATATGATTTTTTTGCACCGAAAAGCATTTTTGAGAAGAAATTGGGCTCTTCCGGGCTGTTTTTGGGACCGGTGACCAGCATCATAACACTAAATCCGGGGCGTTTTGTGCCCAGTTCCAGGTGTTGGTCATTGGCAAAGGGGGTACTGTCGGGTGTGATCAGATATCCTGCCATGGCGATGACTGTAATCAGCGCTATCAGTAGCAATGACGCGAAGCCCAGACGGTCCTTGCGGAACCTTCTCCATGCCAGTATTGACAGGGAAGAGGCAGAAACAATCTCTTTTTTATGGAATAACTTCATCATCTTGCAGGAAACAAAAATACTTTTTTATCTTTGCACCCGCAAACATGGTGGACATAGCTCAGCTGGTTAGAGCGCCGGATTGTGGTTCCGGAGGTCGTGGGTTCGAGCCCCACTTTCCACCCTAACGAATGCTCGAATTTAGAATTCAGAAGTCAGAATCCCAATTCTGCAATCTGCATTTCCGAATTCGAGCACTTTTTTTGAATGCTCGAATTCAGAAATCAGAAATCAGAATCCCCATTCTGCAATCTGAATTTCCGAATTCGAGCACTTTTTTGAATGCTCGAATTCAAAAATCAGAAATCAGAATACCCAACACTCAATCTGCAATTCCGAAATCTGGCTCTTTGAAGCCCAATTCTGCAATCTGAATTTTGAGCTCTGCATTTGCGAAGCTCTATTCTGCAATCTGAATTTCCGAATTCGAGCACTTTTTTTAATGCTCAAATTCAGAAATCAGAAATCAGAATACCCAACACACCGTCTACAATTCCGAAATCTGGCTCTTCGAAGCCCTATTCTGCAATCTGAATTCTGAATTCTGCATTTGCGAAGCTCTATTCTGCAATCTGAATTTCCGAATTCGAGCACTTTTTTTTCATGAGTTTTCTTCCGGTAGCTGTCCCTCTTCCTTTGGGATTCCTTTTGTTGTCTTTATGGAGGTAATCACAATTGCCAGGATCTCACTCAATTCTTTTTGAATGGCGTCAAATTGTTGGTGTTGCACATCGCCAAGAGCTTTTATAAGCTCCAGCCAGTAAAGACATTCATCGCATTCCTCCTCTACAATATGGAGTTTGTTGATAAAGTCAGGTTTTGATTTTCCCCGGCATGTTGCATGGTAGTTTGCTCCAACTGAAGTAACGGACCTGATCAGTTGTCTTTTAATGACTTGATATTCATAGTCTTTTGGTAAACTTGCAGTAAATTGTATGCAAGCCTTTGCCACCTCTAGCGTCCTCATTTTCATTTCCTCTTTGAAAGCATTCATGTAATCTTTTTTACATATAGACGGGAAATGAGCAAGGTAGTGGAAAGAATTTTTTGTTTTTTTGGAAATATTTCATGGTGATTAGGTCATGGTCGCTTTCCATTCATTGAAGCCCTATTCTGCAATCTGAATTCTGCATTTGCGAAGCCCTATTCTGCAATCTGCATTTCCGAATTCGAGCACTTTTTTGAATGCTCGAATTCAAAAATCAGAAATCAGAATACCCAACACACAATCTGTCATTCCGAAATCTGGCTCTTCGAAGCCCAATTCTGCATTCTGAATTTTGAACTCTGAATTTGCGAAGCCCAATTTTGCAATCTGAATTTCCGAATTCGAGCATTTTTCTTAATGAATTACAAAATATGTATGTAATTAAATATGTATTACAAGCAAAGGTGTAATATGTGTAATGTCCTTCATATGAAGTCAGGGAAATTCGTTTAAAATGACTCATTATAGTTGGTAAACATGGAATTGTTGGTTCAAAATATTTTTATCAACTATCATTGTTAGAAAATGAATCTTTCCTAAATTGCACCATATTTAATATTGTGCATTATGAGAATTGTGTTCACAATGTGGCTTGCATTTCTGTTGCATGGCCTGGGTTTTTCTCAAAGCGCCGATTTGCAGGTAATCTCCTCTGCCGGCGGTAATTTTAATGGTCTGATGATGCAGCAAAGCTGGACTTTGGGCGAAACTGTCATTGAAACAGTGGCAGGACCTGGGGTCATGTTTACGCAGGGCTTCCAGCAAAGCGATATGATGCGCATGTTGTCGGGTCAGCTTACGTATGATAATTTGGCCCATACTCCACTTACTAATACGGTTGTTACGCTGAAAAAGGCAGGCATGATTGCACATCAGACGACAACTGACAATGCAGGGAATTACTTGTTTAAGGATTTACCAAATGGCAACTACCAACTCAACGGACTGTGTAACAAACCCTGGGGTGGGGTGAATGCTACGGATGCTTTGATTATTATGAAGCATTTTGCAAACATCACGGCACTCAGCGGCATCCGGCTTGAGGCTGCTGATGCCAATGGAACCGGCAGTGTGAATGCCCTTGACGCTTTGGTAGTGTCGCGTCGCTTTGTTGGTTATCTGACTTCTTTTCCGGTAGGTGATTGGATTTTTGAAAAACACAATGTCCTTGTAAATGGATTCTCAAATCTGACTGACAATTTCAAAGGAATTTGTACGGGTGATGTCAACGGAACATACAATCCGGCCGGATTGAAACTCGAAACTACGCTGAGCCTGCGCGACGATCGTTCTGTTATTAAGGTAAACAATGACGAGCTTATCAAGGTACCTGTCCTGGTCAAAGATGCGGTCACTTTGGCAGCAGTATCTCTGGTCCTGAATTTCCCGGCAGACCAGGTTGTTGTTAAGGAAGTTTCTACTGTTGTTGATAACCAGAATCTTGTGTTCAATGTGCTGGATGGTGAACTCAGAATCTCATGGTTTACTTTGGCGCCTTTGTCTCTGCAGGCCGGAGAACCCTTGCTGAATATCAGTCTGCAATGTAAATGGGATGCTGGAAATGCTGCCCGGGATTTGCATTTTAATATAGGTCAGGAAAGTGAATTTGGCGATTATTCCGGCGCTGTTTTGGAACATAAGGTTCTGGAAATGCCTGTCCTGATCAGGGATGATGCCGGCTTTTATTTGGGTCAGAATGTGCCAAATCCAGGCAGTGAGCTGACAGTAATTCAATTCTCCCTCCCTGAATCTGGTCGGGTTAACTTGTCCTATACCAATTCAATCGGACAAGAAATCCAAATCCTGCTCTCGGCAGACATGGAGGCAGGAACGCATACCTATTCCATGGATTGCCATCAGATTCCTGCGGGTGTCTATTTGTATTCCATGAGATATGAGTCAGGTAATCAAACTTATACAAGCACCCGCCGAATGGTTATCGTTCACTAAACTTATTTCATCCTTTGATACTTTTTATCATCAGATTACTTATAGCCAAACTATAAAAACACTCAGACATGAAAAAAACACTCCTCTTTCTGCTGAACCTGGTTTTTGTTGCAACTTTTGCCCAGGCACCGCAATCGATTAAGTACCAGGCCATTGCAAGGAATGGCGCGGGTAGCATTCTTTTAAATCAAAACCTCAGCATGCGTATCAGCATCCTGAGTGACAGCATCGTAGGTATTGCAATGTATGCTGAAACCCATGCTGTCACTTCCAATGCTTTCGGTTTGGTTAACCTTGAAATCGGCAGAGGAAACCCTGTTTTTGGCAGCTTTGCTGCCATAAACTGGAGCAAGGGTAATTTTTTCATCAAAATCGAAGCGGATGAAAATGCCGGGAATAACTTCTCTTTTCTCGGTGTTTCTCAGTTGTCTGTGCCATATGCCTTGTATGCGAACTCGGCTGGCGTGCCACGTCTGACAGATGCGCAACGCGATGGGTTGGTCAATCCCACTGAAGGGATGATTGTTTATAACCTGACAACACAGTGTCTCAACTACCGCCGAAGCAACAGCTGGTACCAGGTTTGCGGCGACTGCGTGCCTCAGCCAAGTCTTGCCTATGCAGGTGCAGACGCTTTGGTGTGCCTGGATACAATTTATCAGTTATCTGCCACAGCACCTGTCAATGGGACTGGTACCTGGTCTATTGTGAGTGGTGGCCAGGGAGCTTTCTCAGACCTTCACAATCCGACAGCCTTCTTTACCGGAATCAATCAGCATAGCTATGTTCTTAATTGGCAGGTAGCCACTTCCTGTAATTCTCTTGATGACCAGGTAAGTATTACCTTTAATTATATGTACCCTGCCAATGCAGGCGAAGACCAGTATCTTCCCGGAACGACCCTGGAAACGAATTTGGCAGCCAATGATCCGGGGCAGGGAAATTACGGGTTTTGGAGCATTGTTTCCGGTGGTACTGGCGTGTTCAGCGGACCCACAAATCCAGGCTCACATTTCACCGGAACTTCTAACAATGATTATGTTTTGCGCTGGACAATCATGAGCAGCTGTGACACCAGTTATGATGAGGTCCTGATCGCACATTGCCCCCCACCAGCTGTTGTAATGGCAGGCATGGATACAACTTTGGTCTTTGCAACCAACTTAGTTTTACAGGGCAATGCTCCCGGAATCAACGAATCAGGAAGCTGGAGTATCGTCAATGGCAATGGGGGATCTTTTGCAAATCCCGCTCTCCACAATACCGCTTTCTATGGATTGCTGAACAATGCCTATACCTTGCGGTGGACCATCACCAATGTTTGTAGTGCCAATCATGATGATGTCGTCGTAAATTTCTCTACGACAGCTTCGAATCTCTATTTGCTTGGTGATGCCACCAACGTTGATTGGGATAGTACGAATGCGATACCAATGAATAGCTATGTTGCCAACCATTTTGTCAAATATATCAGGTTGTCCGGTGCACCGGATGGTATTAAATTTATTCTGACTCCCGGAAGCTGGGCCATAAATTGGGGTACCTCGGAAACAAATCCGGTGAACCTTGGCCAGGAATACGATTTGGTTTGGTATGGGAACAACATCCGGGTTGCGGATACCGGAAATTATCTCGTAGAAGTAAACCTGCAAACCAACAAGTTTAAAGTTTCTGCATTCTACACACCTGATAACCTGTATCTTGTAGGCGGGTCTACCCCAGCCGGCTGGTTTCCTGCACAGGCATTGCCTTTCCAACAGCAATCTCTGGGTGTTTTTCATATTTATGCTCCTCTGCTTAGCACTGGTTTTGGCTATAAGTTTTTACCCAATATGGGAAGCTATGACGGTGATTGGGGCCAGAATCCTGCAGAACCCGGCAGAATCATCCAGGAAGGTGAAGAAAATTGCCCTGCCCCGGATTCCGGATTTTATCTCATCATTGTTGACTATACCAACTGGACATTTTCTGCCACCAAGACGGATTGGGGGATTATCGGTGGTGCTACTCCAGGAGGTTGGGGTGGTGGTACTAACATGACCTACATCGGTGGTGCCGAGCCTTATTCCTGGCAAATCAACAACGTGAGCCTGCAAGATGGAGTGTTTAAGTTTCTTGCCAACAACAGCTGGGCCATCAACTTGGGCGACAATGGCCTGAATAGTTCACTCGAGTTGTATGGTGACCTGATACCTGTTACTGCGGGTATATACAACATCAAGCTCAACCTCGAACCTGGCAATTGGACCTATGTAATCAGCAATATAACAGCGCCAAATCCATGTTCAGGCGTAGAAAGCTTTACCTATGGCGGGCAGCTTTATCATACCGTTGCTATTGGTACGCAATGCTGGATGCAGGAAAATCTGAACATAGGCACTATGATTTACCAATTGAATGATCAAATTAACAATGGTATTCTTGAAAAGTACTGCTTTCTGAATGACACTGCATCGTGCAGCGTTTATGGCGGATTCTACCAATGGGATGAGATGATGCAATATGTCACCACAGTAGGTGCCCAGGGGATTTGTCCTGAAGGCTTTCATTTGCCTTCAAAACCTGAATGGACCCAGCTTTTCGATGGATTGGGTGGTGTTGATGTGGGTGGTAAGATGAAGGAAGCCAATATGTTCCATTGGAATTTTCCCAATACAGGTGCAACCAATGAAAGCGGATTTACTGCTATAGGTGCAGGAGTTCGCAATAGCAGTGGTGCTTTTGCCTATTTGCATGCCTATGCTGATTTCTGGACTTCCTCCGCCTATGATGCCAATGGAGCCTGGGGTCAGGAAATTACTGCCAATTCATCGCAGTTGTTCAGTGGAAGCTATACCAGAAACTGGGGCTTTTCTGTACGTTGTGTAAAAAATTAGGCAGAAGCGCAAAGGCATTCTGGAATTTCGGCTTAGTATAAAGGGATTCTCTCTTTAGGGGATTCCCACCAGACAGTGGGTTCATAATGAAACCCTATGAAATCATCCATCGTCGGACAACGATATTGCCGGAATGTCTCTGTTTGGTAGTATTTCAGGTAGAAGTCACGCAGATTGGATGATGGCTGGAAAACACGGTACAGGATATTGTCCTCCATATAAAAATTATCCCCCCTTCTTTCCAGATTATAGGTGTCATTGTCGCAAATGTGCAACATCAGGTTCGCCATGGCCTTTTGCTCAGCATTGGCTTCGGATTCCAGGACTTTGCTATAAAATGCCTTTGCCAGCTTTAGTTTGTAGTAATTTCCGGATTGTATGCTTTTCTTTTGCTCATGATTTGGCCCGAAAAGCTCGTCACTTATACCACTCTGGTAATCGTAGATACTGGATTGATAGCTTACCATCATCCATGAATTTCCAAACCAGGAACAGTTATAATAGGCATGTCCGAGTTTGAGTAGCTTGTCTGGATTATCTTTAGAATCCTCCTTGCAATCCTTTTCCAGTGAAATCAGTTCACGGATAAACTTTGCTTTGCTGAATTGATATTGAAAATTACGGACATACTGATAACTCAGCCCCTTGGGCATGAAAGGGTCTTCATTCAGATTATTCCTGAATTCTTCTTTTGAAGTATAATAAGATTCCGGGATGTGTTCGAGAGAAGCCAGGGTTTCCTGCAGTTTGTTTTCCCTGAATGCAATACAGGACCTGAGGTCGTAATAGTCATAGAGGCTTGCGAGCTTCTGATGGCAGAGGTATTTTTCAAAAGGCGACTTGGGTGAAGATTGAATCATTGCAATCAAGTGGTCAATTTCTGGCAGGCCGGCATGACGGTCGAACCAGGCTAGATAGGCATATGGAAAATCAGTGATATCCCAATCATTGTCCTCCTCAAGCCCATTGACATTATACAACAGTTTGTACCGTTCCGATTTCATGAACAAAAGTCCGGCTTCTGCCTTAGCACCACTTTTATCATAAGCACTGCTCATCAATCTTAACAATGTGTAAAGACTTTTGTAATGCTCGGGGGATTTTATTGATTGTTGCTCAAGAGAGGAAATCGATTTCAGGAATTGTTGTTTTGTCTTTTCTGTTTTGAGTGGAGCCAGCTTCAGGTTCAGCAGGCAAAGACAAACATCACGCTGAATAAGAAGACCAGGTTTGGCATTACTTCGCAGCATCCCCAGCAACTTCATGGATTTATCAAGTTCATTGTCCATATAATACAGTTGGGCGATTGCCAAACATGCGTAATCTTTATTGTCACCGTTCAGGTATTGAAGACAGCTTTCCAGGAAGCTGCGGAATTCCCTGAGATAGGACATGTCGGAGTTTAGGTTTTTTTCTCTGACCTCATTGTAATTACCCCATCTGCTGTTCGCTTCACTAAAGACCACTGAAGGTGGGTATTGTGTGTACATGGGTGTGTAAATCCAATCCTCCAGTTTGTTGACTTCCCGCATCACCAAGACCGGGAAATACTTACTGCTGCATAGAAAATCCCGCATTTGTTTCAGTTGGGAGAGGGCAGGGGCAGGGTAGTTGATAAGGTAAGTAGCAAGGAGGACACCTTTTTCTTCCTTGTTTTTTGCAAGCTGCAGTGATTTTGCCAAAACTTCCGGCTTCATACTGAACCATTGCATCACAGCCATCTTTTTCTCGTCTGACCTGTCAAATACCTTGCTATACAGGTAGTTTGCAGTGATGTGATCGCCTTTTCTGTCGACGGCCATCGCCTTGAAGAGCAAAGCCCATGCTTTGATGATGCTCGGTTCGGGGCCGCGTTCAACGAATTTGTCATAGAGGCCGATGGTCCTGGCATCATCACCTTCATAGAAACTCAATCGAAGCAATTGAAAGGCATACCTGAGTTTAAGGAATTCGCTGGATAAGCCCGGGATAAAGCTGCCATCACGGGGCATACTCAGGCTGACTTTTTTGCCGGTAAGTACTTCATTGTCATCCCAGCTTTCCCACCTGCCGCCTGCACCGGGTCTGCTGTAGCTCAGGTATTCGGTTTCTTTTGCGAAGCTAAGGTATTGTAGGGTTTCCCGGTATTCGGGGCGACAGAGTTTTGCAATAAAGGTATTCCCTGAAAATCGAAGGACCAGTGACTTATGCTGCAATGCATCCTCGAAAATCTCTGGCGGGGTTTGATATAAGATGAAATCGATGTCCGCTAGTTTTACATCCCTGCCAAGAAACTGCTGCCATTCCAGACAATTGCGTTTTGCGTCCTGTGACTCCGGATCAGGCGAAAAGTCATTGAAGAGCATGGCTGAATAGTAAAATGGCCTGAAAGCAGCCATGCCCGGCAACTCTGCCCTGAACAGGGAGAGCCGGATGGATTCATCAGTCTCAGAATCCACACAAGCATAAGAGGATGCATGGAGAAAAAGGAAAATGCTAATGATGAAGAACCTGATAATATGTCTTGAGGTTTTCAATACCGTAGTTTTTAATGTAGGTGGTGTCCCATGAAAAGAAGGTGATCCTGCTGTCGGATGCAGGCTTAAGGTGGTCCTGGAGATAAGCAGCCATCTCCTTCAATTCCAGCTTACTGAGTTGTTCGATACGGAGTTCATCGCCATACCGGAAATATGTATTGCCGATCACCCTGTCATTTTTAAAGACAAAAAGGTTCTTTTTCGTTTCTCTGAAATTCAGGGTGTCGGATTGGTATTCGCCAATCTCAGGCTTAGATAATAGGCCTTTGAATTCATTCGCACGGAAAACTACCCCCCAGCTAAAGAGTGGTAAGGCAATGTCGAGCTTTTTAGGGTAAGCAGGTCCATCCAGATATTTCTTCATTTCCGCCAGGGTACTGATGGAGTTGGTGACATTATATTCCCTTGGGTTCTCCAGGCTGTAACACATCAGCAAACCCCTGTCGACAGGAGGGATTCCGGCTTTCTCTCTGTATTTGTATTGCCACAGCCGAATGGTGGCGGAAAGCTCAAACTCTGGAAACCCAGCTTTCAGGCGTTCAAGCAGATAGAAATAGCTTGTTCTGGTTTGCGGACTCCAGTCGCAATCGATCAGGATTTCCTGAAAATTGTTACGCATCGCCTTTGCATACACAGTCTTCAGTGAGTCATAGGTCCGGTTTCTGGTTTCACTATATCCCAGCTGAATCAGGTCGCAATAAGCATCTGCTTTGGATTGCGCTCCTGATTTTATCATGTCGGTTATGTTTGCTCTGGTCTTCCTGATGATGCGTGCTGCAAGGCTGTCAAGCGCAATATTAGTGCTGTTTTTAATCACATTGTTGGTGATGAAAATAGCGGGTGTGAAACTCGTGTTGTCAGGGAAATCGAAATTTGAAGCATGGAAACTTGCCACAGGAAAAGCCTCTTTTTCATAGGGGTTCCAGTCGACGTCGAAGAAACGCAGGTAGAAATGACTGACTTCCAATTGGTTCATCATGTTGGTTTCCTTTTTGTCCAGATTTATGCTGGTTTTCCAATAACAGAAGGAGCGATGTTTTGGGGGGTCGGGTTTACATGCAAAGAGTAAGCATATTACGAAAAAACAGCACAGTGGCAGGGATCGTCTCATGCGATAAAATTATGAATTATTAGGATCAGAAAAATTCTTATCTTTCTCCCCGGTTTTGATGAGCCTAAAGAAATAATTCAGCTGCGTATGAAAAAAATCTTCTTCTTTTTGCTTACCCTCGCCTTGTTTTCCTTTGATATCCCTAGTCCTCAAACTGTGGTAATCAATACTTCCTATGGCGATATCACCATCAGGCTATATGACAAAACCCCGCTTCACCGGGATAATTTCCTGAAGCTGACTGCTGAAGGTTATTTTGACAATACCTTATTTCACCGTGTGATTCAGAATTTCGTCATCCAGGGCGGGGATCCTGATTCAAAGACTGCCAAACCCGGACAGATGCTTGGTGATGGTGGTCCTGCTTATACCATCCCATTTGAATATGTTCCTGAATATTTTCACAAAAGAGGAGCTGTAGGCATGGGCAGAGAGAATGATGACATCAACCCCAGCATGGCTTCTGCCGGTTCACAATTTTATATTGTACAGGGTAAAAAATTCACTGATGCAGGATTGGATACTGTTTACAAAAAGGTGATGCGGCATCACAAGCAAGTTACCTCATGGACTTTGACAAAGCGTCAGCGTAAAGCATATAAAAAGGATGGAGGCATACCACACCTCGATGGCTTTTATACAGTTTTTGGTGAAGTGGTCAAGGGCATGGAGGTCGTCGATAAAATTGCAGCCGTTCAAAAAGACAGCAATGACAGGCCTCTCAAAGACCTCCCCATGAAGATTCACATCCTGAAGTAAGCATTAAAAGTGATTGTGTGGCATGGGATCATTGTTCGGACTTGTAAATATGTTCGATGTGAATATGTATTTTCGGACTCACTAAATATTATTTGGATTACTCTGAGATAGTCCATATTTTTGATACCAAATTAACCCTAAGCATTATCATGTCAAAGTTTTTAAGCATTCCGGAAGAAATTCTCCTTCTGGCAGTAGAAGATAGTGGTGGAATTAACCCGCACAGCAAAACACTGGACGCTGTACTTGCCAGTGCTGTTTTGATGGATCTTGCCATCAGAAATAGAATTGATACCGACCTTGATGATCTCATTCCTGTTCGCAATGAATCCTGCAACGACCTGGTTCTTGATGAGGCCCTGAGCAGTATTTTTGAAGGTAAGGACAAAAAATCTCCTGCCTACTGGATTGCCAGGCTTGGCGTTCGGGCAGAAGAGTTTAAAGAAATGCTGTTTTCCAGTTTGTTGGTAAAACGCATTCTGAAAGTCGAGAATCAAAAGGTTTTGTGGTTTTTCGCATCCCGCAAATATCCATTGATTGGTGATGCTGAGGTGAAAGAGGTGAAAAGCAGGATCAGAGACCTGGTCTTTAGTTCTGATTTACCGGATTTGCAGGATATGGCCATTGTCAGTCTGATCTATTATGGTAATATGTTGCCCATGGTTTTCACAGAAACCGAGATTTCGACATTCCATGCAAGAATTGAGCAATTGGCGCGTATGGACCTCATCGGGCAGGCCATTGGAAAAGCCTTACTGGAGCTGGCACCCGGTTTTCATATTGCCTCCAAAGCAATGGAATTACTTGGCATCAGAACAAGTCAGGAAAAACTTGACGAACTGGTCGATGAAGTAAAAGCCAAATATCACATTACCAACGACGAAGACCTGCCGGACTGGCTCAGAAGGGGAACACCACAATATCACAAAACCCTTGCCTTTATCGAAGAATCAGGTACTAACGACATTTATTATCACCACCTTAAAGGTGAATATGTTATTAAATCAAGAGCATCTGCCTTTTCAATGTAATTTTAAGTATAAAGACCCCTATGGAAATCAAAGAGACTAAAGTCGATAACATTGCAATATATACGCTGATTGGCAGGCTGGATGCTTCAAATGCTGAAGAGTTCATGAACAAGATGACAACACTTGCAAAAGCAGGTCAGGATAAATTTGTTTTTGACATGGAGCAGCTGGATTATATCTCCAGTTCTGGTTTACGTGCCTTCCTTACCATACGGAAAGCCATTCAGGGTCAGGGTTTCGTGCGCTTTTACCAACTTACTCCACAGGTACTGGAAGTATTTACCATCTCTGCCTTTAACACAATTTTTCAGATTTTTGAAGACAAAGAGGCTGCTTTATCTGCCTAAGCCATCCTGGATGATTTGCTGTTGGTAGAGACCAATGGCATGTTCATCGAGTATTCTTGTCCTGTGTAATATGGTAGATATATTTGTATGTTTATCATGTTGTTAGCTTTTAAGTATGAAGCGAATTATTCCTCACAGGATTCTATTTTTGCTATCTGCCTTTTTATTGTTTTTCAGCAAGGCTCCTTATGCTCAAGCGCTTCCGGATAGTGGTATAATGCCATTGTTGCAAATGGTTTATGTTGAAGGTGGATCCTTTGAAATGGGGACCTACGGAGGCAGTAACGATGAAAAGCCACGTCATAAGATCGTCCTGACAGGTTTTTCTATCGGACGTTATGAAGTAACACAGGCCATGTGGACAAAAGTCATGGGCAACGATCCTGATGTGAATTATTTCGCAGGATGTGATTCATGTCCTGTCGAAAAAGTAAGTTACCTGAGCATCGCACTATTTCTGGAAAAGTTGAATGCCCTTACCGGACAGGAGTTTCGCCTGCCCACTGAAGCCGAATGGGAGTTTGCTGCCAGGGGAGGAGTGCATTCCAAATCTTTTCGCTACAGTGGTGGCAATAACATCAACGACATTGCCTGGTATGAGCTGAATGCAGGGGCCCATACACATGTTGTGGGTACGAAAACACCCAATGAATTGGGCATCTATGACATGAGT